>TARA_R110002167_G_scaffold306079_1_pt1 | contig 267249 bp, 240 predicted proteins | sample TARA_R110002167 | Tara Oceans TARA_R110002167 (sample SAMEA4398238) | marine metagenome | biome: Polar Biome; feature: [MES] marine water layer (ENVO:01000295) within the mesopelagic zone...; material: water (ENVO:00002006), including particulate matter (ENVO:01000060) such... | reverse complement strand
AGGAAATGACGAGCAATTAGATCACATATTTAATGTAAATGGTATAATTACAAAAAGATTAAAGGTAGAGTGGTCTTTATTGACTATCCATGGTCTTCACGACATTTGAGTATACATGCTCTTCGTCGCTTGGTTGATTAGACTGTTAATAAACTGCAGGTGGCCTGTCACTATGGCGAACGCGGGCTCACTCTGATGATAATTACCACCAGCTCCGCCAATGACATCGAAGCCTAGTCTCACGACGAGGATTTTTGTAACTGAAATTTATGATATTTCCCTATATAGACAGCAGTGCGCAGTGCGTAAACCGAACTATGTTGCTGATATGGGGGAGTAGCCATCTTAGTTCTGGACTCTCAATAAATCAAATGTGCTTGGTCATGCCAAATATAGAGGATCACATTTGAATATCTGTTTTTGAAATATTCATTTGATAGCAGCTTTGCCCCTTATAGATGTTTACTTATTTCTGTTTTATTAGTGTTTAATCGCTTCAATTTAGTTACCTCAAGCGTTATACAGCTTTTATGCAGTTGTTTCCAAATGCCTATCTATCGTTTTATTGAGCATGCCTACATGATTTGTATGCCTTATCTATTGCTGATAACTCGTACACAGATCATTAGCTAAACGATCTAATTTAGTTATTTTGAGATGTTACTGTTGAGTTGTTGTAATTCATTCAGCTACTTATTAGTTAATTTTCTATAAATACGATCTATTTTCTTGCCATTCACATATTGGTCCCCTAACTTAAGTGCCAATAGCATGGGATAAGGAATAACAATGAAGTTAGAAATGATTTGTACTGGTGAAGAGGTACTATCTGGTCAGATAGTGGATACCAATGCTGCTTGGGTTGCTAATACCTTGATGGAATTAGGCATTGAGATGCAACATCGAGTGACAGTTGGCGATCGGATGGATGACCTCGTTGCTGCATTCCAAGAGCGTAGTAAGCATGCTGATGTCATTATCGTTAATGGTGGTTTGGGGCCTACTAGTGATGATATGTCTGCATTAGCCATGGCGAAAGCTAAAGGCGAAGAACTTGTCGAAAATGTACAATGGCGTGAACATTTAGAAGATTGGTTTACCCGTAATAATCGTGTAATGGCTAAGAGTAATTTGAAGCAAGCTTGGTTACCAGCTTCTGCTGTGATGGTTGATAATCCTGTCGGAACAGCATGCGGCTTTAGAGTGAAGTTGAATAATGCGTGGTTATTCTTTACACCAGGTGTGCCTTTTGAATTAAAGCACATGATCACCGAGCAATTTATTCCATTTATTACTGAAGAGTTTGGTGTTCAAGAAAAGTCAGCTTTAGAAAAATTACTTACTATTGGTCATGGAGAGTCATCTTTAGCGGATACTCTATCAGAGATCACTTTACCAGCTGGAATTGAGTTAGGTTATCGTTCCTCAATGCCACACATTGAAATTAAGATATTTGCTCGTGGTGATAAAGCTATTCGTCAGTTACCTGATGTAACAAAGCAGGTTAAAGCTTTATTAGGTTGTGCGGTTGTTGCTGAAAATCGCCCAACATTAGCAGCAGAGATCCATCATCGATTATACCAGTCTGGTTTTAGCCTTAGTGTGGCAGAGTCTTGTACTGGGGGCATGATCACCAGTCAATTGATCGATTTTGCAGGTAGCTCTTCGTACTTGCATCATGGTTTAGTGACTTACAGTAATGAGTCTAAAGTGAAAGTGCTGGGCGTTAATCCACAGATCTTAGATGATCATGGTGCAGTATCTATTCCTACTGTTGAAGCAATGGCGCAAGGTGTTCGAGGCATTTTAGACAGTGATTTTGCATTAGCCACTAGCGGTATTGCAGGCCCTGATGGAGGATCTGATGACAAACCTGTTGGAACAGTTGCAATAGCATTAGCAACTAAACACGGAGTATATAGCCAAATGGTGAAGTTACCTAAACGATCACGCCAGCTTGTAAGAAGTATGAGTACGGCAATTGCTTACGATATGCTTCGTCGTGCATTACTTGAAGAAGCCGTTATTGTTGATTATCCGTCAATACCTCGGTTCGCCAAGTAAGTTTATTCTAGCTTGCTTATCACTGTTATAAGCAAGCTAGATTTAATGACTAGGCTGTAAGGTCTTCAGGCAATTGATTGTTTTTAGCTTTTTGATAAAGGTAAGCAACCGTTAGTAAAATCACTCCAATCAAAATAAAGGCGACGATTTTTTGAATTAATTCAAATGACGCCATATCTACAAAAATCACTTTGATACACGCTAAAGTAAATAGTAATGCCGCTAACCTGACGAGGCTTGCTTGTTGAGGTCTCAAACTGATAAACATCACCGCACTTGCATGTACTACTAATAACACTGCACTCATTGGCGCAGCCATGCTGGTGTCTAATTGGTAACTCCAGAGTAAATAGCTTATTACTAATAAAGCATGCCATGCCCATTTTAGTGCGTTGTGAGAGATTATTTTTCTGTGTGCTCTAATGCCTAACTTAGCGGTTAGTAAATATCGAGCTAATAAAATAAGCACTCCAAACTCTGCTAAATTAATCAGTAAGCTATTATTGTTTAACGTCAGCTGTGTTTCACTGTGAAGCACAATAGGTAAAATGGCACAGATAAAGATTGCCGTGTAAGCCAAGCTATAACTAGGTGCTAAGGCCTGCCTTAAATGTCGACCTATACGAGTGCTTCTTTCGGTAATCACACTGAAATATCCGCAAATAATTAAAGCAGTAATTGCCCATGATGGGTGGATTAGGTTCGTAACTATTTGACTCAATACAGCTATTACTAAGGCAATATAATATGGACCAATATGCCATTGAAGCGTAGTCATTTGCTGCCACTTCTCAGGTAACTGAGTATAACGCCAGCTAATGAGCCCAATAAATGATAAACCAATCACCAACGCGATTAGTCCTTGCCACAGTTCTGTGAGACACATTGCTGCTGTAACCATGGTTGCTAATACCGTGAGTATTTGCGACTCATAGCGAAGACTCTTGTGATTAACAAGGTATGCTAATCCTAAGCTCATGAGGCTGCTTACCCATAATGCGATAGCAATATAGTCTGGATAACTACGAACGATTTTAGGTAATAGCAGCAATGGTAAGGCTAAATAACATGCCAACTGAACATAGTAAGCAAAACGGATTAACTTAGCGTCGGCGTAATATTTTTTGTACCAATAATACGCGAGTAACAGTCCGGTAAAGAGCTCGATACGGGCTAACTTAGCGTTCATAGCTTGGTCTGCAAAACTCAAGCTATTGGCGTCTACCATGCCAATAATCACTAATCCTAGTAGAGGCAGTTGCACTATCCAGGCTAATACTTCGCTAAAGCGTAGGGTGTGTTTAGCACTCATGTACAGTAGTAATAAGCTGATTAATGGCAATGTATTAAGCCAATATTGCTCAGTAATAAAGAAGCTAATGAGTAATAAGGTAACCGTATAAAGCACTCCAAGTAACTCTCGGATAAACCGTACAGCTAGGTGCTCAAATGTCATTAAATCAGCTTGATGGCGGCTAAGAAGCTTTTGTGCTGCAAAAGTCATTGCACAGGTAAGTGCCATCGATAAGCTCAATAATTCTTGATACCCTAATAAGCCATTATTGTCATAGTGTGGCAGGGTTAGTACATCAAATACGTTAGCAAAACTGCTGATTATGCCCAGTATCAGCAAGACATAAGCTTCTGCTCTAATAGGGTTAAATTGTTGTTTACAGCCAATCCACAGTAACAATAATCCCTCTAATAACAACACTAATCCCATCAGTTCGACGCTGAGTAAAAGCAGTGCGGCAAAACCAGCAAAGCTTCCGGCAAAAGCCAAGGCAAGTGCACTAATATCTTTATCGCGTTTAATTACCCAATATAACAACCCACACAGCAATGCATTAAGTGCAAATAGCTCACCAGCAAAAATACTCCATTCCGTTAGGGTGTAGAGAGTAAAAACCATGAGTGCGATTGGAACCGCTAGCAGTCTTGGTGTTAACGCAGACTTGATGACAAATAATAAGCTGGCAATACCGTAGAGGTAGAAGAGCCCATTGATCATCAATAATGCTAAGCCGGTTTGCCAATCAATGACAGACAGCGGCAATTGAATAAATAAGCTCAGTATTTGTATGCAAGCGATATGGAGTAATGCAGTTATTTCGATGAGTATCGGCCAAACTAATTTGTGGCTTTGTACCATCGAGCAGATACCGATAAGCATTAAATACGGCAGGTACAATAATGGTGTTTGACCACCATCAAGTAACATCAATGGCGCAAGCGAACCACCAAGTAAGGCGACAATGGCCACCACTTTGGTGTCGAGTTTAAATGATAAACCATAACCAAAAACGGTGTTGAGTAACAGTAAACCAAAGCAGGCTGTATCGGGAATAAGCTGAAAATACGGCCCTAAGAAATACAAACACAAGTAGTTAAGAATAAGCCCAAGACCAACAAGCCCTGAACCAAAATCTTGCATGTCCGGTCGTTTTTGTCGAATGAATACACCACCGACAATAATGCTATTTGCTACGCCTAAACCTAATAACGCTTTACCCAGCTCAGAAAACCAGTTGTTAATAGAAAACTGCAATAAGTAACCAAACCCAAGTGTCAGGGTAATGATGCCGGCAACGGTCATCAAAAATACAGCACCTAAACCCTTAACTTGGTAATGTTGATAAAAGCTTTTTGCTTGTTCGGTTAACCCAGACAATGGTGCCAGCGCAGATGTGCTGAATTCGCCAATAGCTTCAGCTAATTGAGAGACCATGGCACTTAGCGCACTTTGTCTGGCTGGTGACTTTGTGACTATCGAGGTTTGTTGCGCTGTTATGGATGGCGCTGACGCTGAATGATTTGTGTCTAACGGTTGGCGTTCCCAAGCGGAAGAAGAGTATTGAGGTTTATCGGCAACGATATTGCCGCTCGAATCGTTTGCTCGACTCTCATACACAGGAACATGTAAGTTTTCGTCAGCCAAGCTAATGTGTTGTTCATTGTTGTTTTGCGCTTGTACTTGCAGGGCCAAAGCATCAAGTTGCTGGCTGAATTTAGCTAACTGCTGATTTACATCGGCCTGTTGTGCACCTTGCTGTGAGACTAACTCAGCCAGCTGTGCTTTTAATGTGGCTACGTCATCCATTAACGGCATCATTTATCCCATGATTATTATGCACTCCAATATTGCCAAGTTATTGTACGTGGTTCTGATTGATTAGGAAATGCTCAGTTTTCTGATACTTGAGATGTTCAGCCTTTATTTTCGATGTGCATGTAGATGAGTTTGAAGCAATAAAAAAGCACCCTAAGGTGCTTTCTGCTACTACGATTATAACGTTAAAACTTAACCACCAGTTTGCCCTGTTGTACGGCAATTTCTTTGGTCATTTTAGCCATTAATGCTTGATTACTGTCGCGAGTGTCTAAAGTGTACACTGGCTGGTTTTCAAGATAATTACGTAAAAATCCCATTAGTTGTGGTGTTGCCTGGCTGATGTAGCGTTCAATATCAGCGGGTTCAGACTCAACTTTCACTAAGGTTAACTGTCGAAGATAGACACTCTTGGTATTACTGTCATACCAAGGCACTGCCTCAAAAGTCGTTTTCAGTTTTGCATGGATCGGTAAAAGTGGGTTGTTAACTGTAATCATTGTTGCTGCTGTCACTGCCATGGTATTTGGCTTAGCGCCCAACACGACCTGCATATCATTTAGCTTAAGTGATACACCAATTAACTTGTTGCCCTGTTTTACCTCAAAATGCATGTCTTTATTAAGGTACTGTTCAATTTCAGACTCGGTGATGCTGTACTGACTGGCACAGCCAGTCAGTAACAATAACAATCCCAGTCCAAGGGTTTTAACCAAGGTTATCATCCAGTGTTTCTCATTCCTGCTGCAACGCCGGCAATGGTCAGCATAAGTGCTAGCTGAACATCAGCAGACGGTTCAACTTCTCTACGTGTACGGGCTAATAGCTCAGTTTGTAAGAAGTTAAGTGGATCTATGTAAGGGTTGCGCAGTTTAACAGACTCACGGCTCCAAGGCGTATGTGACATTAACTCTGTCGCTTGGGTTAATGATAATACTGCTTCAATCCCCAATTGCAGACGTTGACGTAACTTCTCACCTAAATGATGTAACTCTGGCTTCACTAAACATAGCTCGTAGTACTTGGCTAAGTTAGGTTCTGCTTTGGTGTAGACCATTTCGAGCATTGAAATACGGGTTTCAAAGAAAGGCCATTGCTCTTCCATTTCACGCAATAATTCCAACTCGCCGCGATCTGCCGCATCTTGTAGTGCTTCACCCGCACCAAGCCAAGCAGGTAACATTAAGCGGTTTTGTGACCAAGCAAAAATCCACGGAATAGCGCGTAAGCTTTCAATACCACCATCAACTTTACGTTTAGCAGGGCGACTGCCTAATGGCAATTTACCGAGCTCGACTTCAGGAGTAGCGGATCTAAAATACTCAACAAAGTCAGGTTCTTCACGTACGATTCCGCGATAATGCAGTACTGACTCTTCAGCAATACGCTGCATGCAATCACGCCATGATTTTTTAGGCTCCGGTGGTGGTAACAATGTCGCTTCTAATACCGCTGAGGTATATAGCGCTAAACTTTGTACCGCTAATTTTGGTAAGCCAAACTTAAAGCGGATCATTTCGCCTTGTTCTGTCACACGGATGCGACCATCTACCGAACCTGGTGGTTGCGATAAAATAGCTTTATGAGCAGGTCCGCCTCCACGACCGATAGAACCGCCACGACCATGGAACAACATTAATTTAACGTCAGCTTTTTTACACACAGCAACTAACTGTTCTTGTGCACGATACTGCGCCCAGGCAGCTGCCATTACACCGGCATCTTTAGCTGAGTCAGAATAACCAATCATCACTTCTTGCATGCCTTTGGTGTAACCACGATACCAATCAATATTCAGTAGCGAAGTCATACAGTCAGCTGCACCCTCTAAGTCAGCGAGGGTTTCGAATAATGGCACTACGCGCATTGGATTAGTGCAACCGGCTTCTTTTAGCAGTAATAATACGGTTAATACGTCAGATGGCTTGCTGGCCATTGATATCACATAAGAGCCCAGTGCATTAACAGGCTGCTGGGCGACTAAGTTGCAGGTTCTGACAACTTCAGCGACATCATCCGTCGGTTTCCAATTTGTTGGGATCAGTGGACGTTTGCTGGTTAACTCGCGCAGTAAAAACGCTTGTTTTTCATTTTCGTCCCAATGGTTGTAATCACCCATGCCCAAATAACGAGTCAGTTCAGCAATCACGTCACTATGGCGCGTAGCATCTTGACGAATATCTAGGCGTAACATGTGAATACCAAAACACGCTAAACGACGTAATATGTCGAGTAACAGGCCATTAGCAATCAGCTTCATACCGCAATCGGTCAAACTCTTATAAAGTAGTTCAAGCGGTTCAAGCAAATCTGATTTATGCCAAATTAGCTCGCTGGTATCAACATCAGGTTTTTTACCTTCAAGACGTGCGTTAAGGTAATCGATGGTGTCACGTAATTGGCAGCGTAATTTGCGTAACACATCGCGGTACGGTTCTTTACTGTTATCTGTTAACGCTGATAATTCAGCATTCGCTTGTTCCATCGACAATTCGCCAAGCAAGCTCACAATATCTTTTAAGTACAATCTTGCTGCGGCATGACGATTGCGATCGAGTACTTCTTGGGTGACGAGAGACGTTACAAACGGATTTCCGTCGCGGTCTCCACCCATCCAGCTTGAAAATCTCACCGGAGATACATCAATAGGTAATTGCTGACCGGTCTTTTGCTCAACTTGATCATTCAGTTGACGCAGAAAGTCAGGAATAGCTTGCCACAATGATGTTTCGATAGTGCTTAAACCCCAACGCGCTTCATCTACAGGAGTTGGGCGTTCGTTACGAATTTCGTTGGTGTGCCAAATTTGGGCAATAAGCTGACGCAGACGCAGAGTGCTTTGTTGGCGTTCGCGATCAGTCAGTTGGCTGTTTTCTTGTTCCGTTAAGCAATCAACCACTGCCGCATATTTTTGAATTAGCGTGCGGCGTGAAATCTCGGTTGGATGCGCGGTTAATACTAAATCGATGTCTAAGTTTTTTAAGCTCTTAATCACATCTTTTTTGTCTAAATCAGTATCAAGCATGCGTCCAAGTAGTTGCTCTACTGGATCGGGCACACACACGAGTTCGTCGCAATTACGGCTAATGGTGTGAAATTGTTCTGCGATATTGGCTAAGTTTAAAAATTGGTTGAAGGCTTTGGCGAAAGGTACCAGTTCTTCGTCTGGTAAAGCGGTTAATAATGCCAACATTTGCTCGCGAGAGGCTTCGTCACCCTGGCGAGATTTTTTTGCTAAAATTCGAATTTGTTCTACTTTTTCTAAAAATGCATCACCTAAATGGTTTTGCATTGTTTCGCCTAATATCTGGCCTAAATGCCCCACATTTGATCGAAGTGACGCATACATATCTGCCGTTTGCTCTGTCATACTTACTCCCGAAAAAAAGAACGATTCTGCCAATAACTCTTACATCACAATACCCAGCGTATCAAAATCGGTCAATACGCAGGCACTGTATTTTGTAATTTTATTTCGTAAAAAAGTTACATTTTGCGTAAAAATGTCACTGATTATTAATGTTTACTTAATGCAGGCATGAAAAATCATTTTTTTGATCAATTCTACCGTTGGCGTTAAGTATTCTAGGCCAATAAATTCATCTGGCTGGTGGGCTTGGTTAATGCTACCTGGGCCTAGTACTAAGGTTTGGCAACCTAGTTTGTTGATATAAGGTGCTTCAGTCGAATAGTTGACCACTTCTGCTTCGTTGCCAGACAATTCCGCAACGAGTTTGGTCCATGGATTATCTGCTTTTCCTGCAAACGATTCTGCGCCTGGGTACAAAGTACTGACACTTATACTGCCAGGATACTCTTTACTGATGTCAGATAAGTAGTTCAATACCATTAATTCCAGATCCGCTAACTCCATTCCGGGTAAAGGACGAATATCTAAATGCAAATCGCAGCAACCACAAATACGGTTTGCGGCATCACCGCCATGAATATGGCCAAAGTTCATGGTTGGGTAGGGTACAGTAAACGCATCTTCGCGATAGTTCTCGCTTAAGTGCTGCTTTAGCTTCATTAATTGGCTAATGACTTTATGCATCACTTCAATAGCATTTAAGCCGCGAGCAGGATCAGACGAATGGCCACTACGGCCAATTACGCGGATCCCTTGGGCTAAATGTCCCTTATGCATATAGACAGGCTTTAAGCTGGTGGGTTCACCAATAACCGCGTAATCAGGCGCAACAACTTTTGAATCGGCAAATGCTTTAGCGCCGCTCATGGTGGTTTCTTCATCTGCACTAGCAAAAATAGTCAGCGGACGTTTGAACTGATCCAACGGCATGTCTTTTAATGCTTCGAGTACCAACGCAAAAAAGCCTTTCATGTCGCAAGTGCCTAAGCCGTACCAACGATTGTCTTTTTCAACCATCTCAAATGGACTTTGGCTCCAACGGCCTTCATCAAAGGGCACTGTATCTGTATGGCCCGCAAGTAAAAGCCCACCACTGCCGCTGCCTATTCTGGCAATCAGGTTCTGTTTATTACGCGAGTCTTCGACCGTGGGGGTTTCGCATTCAAAACCCAGTTCACTGAACCAATTCTGCAACAAGTTGATAACTGCATGATTACTCATATCGTGTTCTGCTTCGAGTGCACTGACTGATGGTGCTGCAATCAGCTGTGTAAAACAACTTTTTAGATCTGGTAGTGTGCTCATGGGTTATCCTAAAAAATAATATGTAAAATACTTATTCACATATATTGCATAATTAATATTGTGTGATAGTCTAGCAAACAGCATTAACCGACACCATAAATAGAACGATAGAAATGAAAATAAACATGTGCTTTCTAACTGCTAAAACCACTATATCAATAATCAACGCGAACTTCCTGCGACGATAGTTCAAAATTAGGCGGCCCCCGTCTAAATAGGCTATGCTGACACTTTCTCTCATTATTTAAAAAGAAAACAAACTTATGAAAAGCATCGCAATTATTGGCGCCAGTGGTTATACCGGTGCACAAATTACCTCGTTAATTAACGCAGACTGCAACTTCAGCGTTCAAGGGTTGTATGTGTCGGAAAACAGTTTAGATAAAGGCCGTAAATTAGCCGACCTTTATCCTACATACAGCCACATGGCTTATACGCTTTCGCCGTTATCTGATGACGCTAAAAAGAAAATTGTTGCCGAAGCCGATGCCGTGGTTTTAGCGACTGAGCATTCAGTCAGCCTAGAGCTTGCTGCATGGTTTTACCAGCAAGGTTTAGCGGTATTCGATTTAAGTGGTGCATACCGTTTTGCCGATGTGGCGCAGTATCCTAAATGGTACGGTTTTGAACATACTCACCCTGATGTATTGGCTCAGGCGGTGTACGGTTTAGCAGAGTGGAACAGCGAACAAATTAAACAAACAAGAATGATTGCCGTACCAGGTTGTTATCCTACGGCATCACTTACTGCACTAAAACCGCTTAAACCATTCTTAACTGAAATGTACCCAGTCATTAATGCCGTTAGTGGTGTAACAGGTGCAGGCCGTAAAGCACAGTTACATACCAGTTTCTGCGAAGTTAGCCTTACACCATACGGTGTATTGGGCCACAGGCATCAGCCTGAGATAGCGACACATTTAGGTCAAGAAGTCATTTTTACGCCGCATTTAGGCAACTTTAAGCGTGGTATTTTGGCAACGATTACCGTGCAACTAAAACCAGGTACCACAGAAGCCGATGTCGCTAAAGCATATAGCGTGTACGACAACGCGCCAATTGTGACGGTAAAGCACAATCAATTCCCTAAAGTTGATGATGTGGTTAACACCCCCAATTGTCATTTAGGTTGGAAGTATGATGCCAACAGCGGTTATTTAGTGGTCGCCAGTGCGATAGACAATTTAATGAAAGGTGCTGCTAGCCAAGGGCTACAGTGCATTAAAATCCATTTCGGTGTGTAATTAACTCGCATTAGTGAAGGAATAAAAATAATGGCTACAAAATCAGTATTAGTCTTAAAAGTCGGTGGTGCGTTACTTCAATGCGAAATGGGCATGGCGCGTTTAATGGCAGCAGCAGCCGAAATGCTTGCAGCGGGTCAACAAGTCATATTAGTCCATGGTGGTGGTTGTTTGGTTGATGAGCAATTAACCGCTAACGGCAAAGAAACAGTTAAATTAGACGGGTTACGTGTTACGCCAGAAGATCAAATTCCTATTATTGTTGGCGCGCTAGCAGGTACCTCAAACAAAATTTTACAAGCAGCAGCTGCAAAAGCAGGCATTGTTAGTGTAGGCATGAGCTTAGGCGACGGCAATATTGTTACTGCAAAAATCAAAGATGAACGTTTAGGACTCGTGGGCGAAGTTGAGCCAAAAGACGCCACCTACTTAAACTTTATTTTAAGCCAAGGTTGGATGCCAATTTGTAGCTCGATTGCCATTTCTAGCCAAGGCGAAATGTTAAACGTCAACGCAGATCAAGCCGCAACAGCCTTAGCCAAATTAGTTAACGGTACGTTAGTGTTATTGTCAGACGTGTCGGGTGTGTTAGATGGTAAAGGTCAATTAATTCATAGTTTAAACAAAAGCGAAATCGAACATCTTGTTGCCCAAGGGGTGATTGAAAAAGGGATGAAAGTCAAAGTAGAAGCCGCATTGGAAGTTGCTCAATGGATGGGTAAACCCGTGCAAGTTGCTTCATGGCGCGATGCCGAACAGTTAAAAACCTTAGTCAAAGGTGGGTCCGTCGGGACTCAAATACAACCTTAATGGAGTAGTAGTATATGCAGCACCTATTGTCGATAAAAGAGTTAACTCAATCTCAGCTTTTAGCCATCATTGATCTGGCTAAAAAAATTAAGAATAACCCCGCTGAGTACCGTCGTGCTTTAGATGGTAAAAGCGTTGTGATGTTGTTTGAAAAGCCTTCACTGCGCACCCGAGTCAGCTTTGACATTGGCATTAATAAATTAGGTGGTCACTGCTTATACTTAGACCAACAAAATGGCGCGTTAGGTCAGCGTGAAACAGTAGCTGATTTTGCGACAAACATTTCATGCTGGGCCGATGCTATTGTGGCAAGAACATACTCGCACACCACCATCGAGCAATTAGCTCAACATGGCAGCGTACCGGTCATTAATGCTTTATCTGACTTGTATCACCCATGCCAAGCTTTAGCTGACTTTTTAACATTAGCTGAGCAGTTTGATGATGTAAGCCAAGCAAAACTGGCTTATGTTGGTGATGGTAATAACGTCACTCATTCATTGATTTATGGTGCAGCGATTTTAGGCATGACCATGACAGTGATTTGTCCTGAAGGGGCATTCCCTGATGCGCTAATCGTGACTGAAGCACAAGCGTTAGCAAAGCAAAATGGCGGCAAGTTAACCCTAAGCGCTGACATTAATGCCATTGAAGGCCATGATGCTATTTACACCGACACTTGGATTTCTATGGGTGATGAAACACCGCTTGCTGATATTAAAGCCCGTTTTGCACCGTACCAAGTTAATAGCGAACTAATGGCTCAAGCTGGCGCAAAATTCTTTATGCATTGCTTACCAGCACATCGTGGTGTGGAAGTGACAGATGAAGTGATGGATGGCGAAGGTTCATTAATTTTACATCAAGCAGAAAACCGCATGCATGCACAAAATGCAGTACTAGTGACCTTATTAAGTTAGTCACCTTATTTAAGTTATTCAAAAATTAAGACAATAATGCCGTTGGCGTTATTAACATTGACCATATACGTAATCGATTCTAGGAAATAAACATGTCTAATGCAGTGAAAAAAACCGGCGTTAAAAAAGTGGTATTGGCATATTCAGGTGGTTTAGACACCTCGGCTATTATCCCGTGGCTAAAAGAAACTTATGACGACTGCGAAATCATCGCATTTTGTGCTGACGTAGGCCAAGGCGAAGAAGAGCTCGTTGGCTTAACAGAAAAAGCCTTAGCATCAGGTGCTTCTGAGTGCCATATCGTCGATCTAAAAGAAGAGTTTGTTGCTGACTACATCTACCCAACTATCGCAACGGGTGCTATTTACGAAGGTACATACTTGCTAGGTACGTCAATGGCGCGTCCTATTATTGCTAAAGCTCAAGTAGAAGTAGCCCGTAAAGTCGGCGCTGACGCGGTATGCCATGGTTGTACTGGTAAAGGTAACGACCAAGTTCGTTTTGAAGGTTGTTTTGCTGCATTAGCACCAGACCTAAAAGTAATTGCACCTTGGCGTGAGTGGGAAATGCGTAGCCGTGAAGATTTATTGGCTTACCTTGCCGAGCGTGATATCAAAACTAGCGCATCAGCAACCAAAATTTACAGCCGTGATGCAAACGCATGGCACATTTCGCACGAAGGTGGCGAGTTAGAAGATCCATGGAACGAACCATCAAAAGGCGTGTGGACATTAACAGTAGCACCAGAAGATGCACCAAATGAGCCTGAATATGTATCGTTAGCGGTTAAGCATGGTCGTGTGACTCATGTAAATGACGAAGCATTATCGCCATATGCCGCACTTATGAAGCTAAATGACATTGCTGGTAAACACGGTGTAGGTCGTATCGACATTACTGAAAACCGTTTAGTGGGCATGAAGTCTCGTGGTTGTTATGAAACACCAGGCGGTACTGTAATGTTTGCTGGTCTTCGTGCCATTGAAGAATTAGTGTTAGACAAAACTAGCCGTACTTGGCGCGAGCAAATTGCTGGCCAAATGTCGCACCTAGTGTACGACGGTCGTTGGTTTACCCCTTTATGTAAATCACTTATCGCAGCATCTGAATCATTAGCAGAATCGGTTAACGGTGATGTAGTGATTAAGCTGTATAAAGGCCAAGCGACAGCCGTTAAGAAGCGTTCGCCAAACAGCTTGTATTCAGAATCTTTCGCAACGTTTGGTGAAGATGACGTATACGATCAAAAACATGCTGAAGGCTTTATCCGTTTGTACTCTTTAGCGAGCCGTATTCGCGCGCTAAACACTAAATAGATTTTACGCCAACGATATAAAGGCGCTGCAAAGCGCCTTTCTTATAATGACTTTTGGCAAACCGAGAGTCATTACAAGAAAGAGAATATGACTTACAGCTATATTATTAAACACCCAGTTCTTAAAACAGTTTTCAAAACAGAGGATACCGACATGGCGTTATGGGGCGGAAGATTTCAGGGCGAAACCAGTGCACTTTTCAAGTTATTTAATGACTCACTGCCAGTGGATTACCGCTTATTTGAACAAGATGTAGTCGGTTCTATCGCATGGGCAGACGCCATTGCTAGCGTCGGTATTATTACTGCCAAAGAATGTACTGATCTAAAAGCAGCATTAAACGAATTGCTGGTGGAAGTAGGTAACGATCCTCAAGCTATTATTAGCAACGGCGCAGAAGATATTCACAGCTTTGTTGAACAAAAGCTGATTGCCAAAGTGGGCGATTTAGGTAAAAAACTCCACACGGGCCGTTCACGTAATGACCAAGTCGCGACTGATTTAAAACTGTGGTGCAAAAAAGAAGGTGCAGCATTACTTGCTCGTTTAGGCACATTACATGCTGAGTTAGTTGCATTAGCCGAGCGTGAAGTTGACGCAGTGATGCCGGGGTACACCCATTTACAGCGTGCTCAGCCGGTTACATTTGGTCACTGGGCGTTAGCCTATGTAGAAATGTACGAGCGTGACATTAGCCGCCTGCAAGATGCTCTAAACCGTGCCGATTCATGTCCATTAGGTTCTGGCGCACTCGCTGGTACTGCTTATCCGATTGATCGCCACGCGTTAGCGGCGGCATTAAACTTTGCTCGCCCAACCTTAAACAGCTTAGACAGTGTGTCGGATCGCGACCATGTGGTTGAATTATGCAGCGCAGCGTCAATCAGCATGATGCATTTAAGCCGCATGGCTGAAGATTTAATCTTCTTCAACTCTGGCGAAGCTAACTTTATCTCACTAGCCGATGAAGTCACCTCTGGCTCATCTTTAATGCCACAAAAGAAAAACCCTGATGCTTTAGAGCTTATTCGTGGTAAAACCGGCCGTGTTTATGGCAGCTTAATGGGTATTTTAACCACCATGAAAGCCTTGCCATTAGCGTACAACAAAGACATGCAAGAAGACAAAGAAGGCTTGTTTGACGTAGTCGACAGCTGGGCTATTTGCTTAGACATGGCAGCATTAGTATTGTCGGGCTTAAAAGTGAATCGTCCACAAGCCTTGGTTGCAGCTCAGCAAGGTTATGCTAACGCAACTGAACTTGCTGATTATCTTGTGGCTAAAGGCATGCCGTTCCGTGAAGCACATCATGTAGTGGGCGAGGTGGTGGTATTTGCCATTGGTGAGCAAAAGCCGATTGAAGACTTAAGCGTGGCTGAGCTACAAAAATTTGCCAATGTGATTAGCGATGATGTGTATCCAAACCTTACTATTGAAGCGTGTTTAGAGAAACGTGATGTCTTAGGTGGTACCGCTATCAATCAAGTGCAAGCAGCCATCGCGGCTAAAAAAGCATAGCCTTAAGAGCATAACGATAAGTATCTTTTTCGATAGCATCGAGATAGATATTAGTAATTAAGCCCTGTTGATATTTATCGGCGGGGCTTGTTTGTTTTCGCCACCAGAAACCATAAACTATAACTAGAGCACACTATAGAGCAGTCATTTATTTAGCTTGCGGTCGTTTGTATCGCTCTTATGTATTCAATTTAAGATCAATGCACATCAGGCTGTCACCACTCTAGCTATCGATTTTACTCATCGATATTACTCATAAGATCGCCACGCCAACATTCGGTTAAATTTTTTTACAAGTTTGAGTAATTACTTAAAACATCTGTGTCAAATACTATAACGTCCCATTTAAGTTGTTATTGCCTACCGTTAAATACCGGAATGCTAGTCGGTTTAAATTGTTATCTGTTAATTCAAACACTCGGTCTATTTTGACAATAAATAGGCCGAATTTTTGTGGTTGCATTGTTTTGATTCTGCTCTATGTTGATGTTGGAGTTGTAATAAAAAATCCAATATGAGTAACAAAATAATAAAATTCTGTTAACAGTGCTGTTGGCGCTGCAGCAGATAAAATAAGAGGACAACCCAATGACAAAATCGATACTTTTACTGTTGGCAGGCTTATTAACTGGCGCAGCTCAAGCAGCCGTTGGTAGCTACCCAGTAGTGTTAGTGCATGGCTTTCAACCGGATAATTTACAAAGTAAGCCGACAGGTACACAGGTAACTGACAATGGTTCAGAGTACTGGGCGCAATATTGGCGTGATCGCGCTGATGCACGCATTGATTGGCCATCGCAAGAGCGTATTGCCAATAAAATAACCAGTCAGTATGTGTGGCCTAAATTGCAACAGTTGTCGCGTGAGGGGACATGTGCCAGCGGTTGTGTATTTGTGACCCATTCTACTGGCGATTTAGTGATGCGCTATATTATTGATAACCAAGCGCTATGGTTGCAAAACGCAGGTTTAAAGCCGCTTAATATTGTCGCCACATTTGACTTTTCTGGCGCGGGTGGTGGGGTTGAATTGGCTGATTTGGCGGTTAATGTCGCCAGTGGTTCAGGTTTGATAGATGCAACATTAAAACTGGCAGTGTCGTTATGGTTAGGAGAACTGCCGTCGTCATCCAATATTGGGGTATTGAATGATCTACGCGTAAATACTGCACGCCAATTGGCAGCGTTTCCTGGAAGTCGAGTACCACGTTTACGTTTTGCTGGGGCAGGGTCTGACTTTCTCGGTGTGACAGGGGCATTTTTACCCGGCGAAGATGATGGCGTTGTTGCCAGTCATTCTAGTTGTGGTGCCGCGGCCGTCGGCAGTTACAACAGTTGTTCGCGCAGTGTAGCATTTGATGGCAGGCTCACCTCTACTAATGGCCCTAGCGGATTTATGCCTTATCACTACCCAATGTTGATGAGTGAAGGCTATAGCCATGGCGACACTATTTTAAATAGCGCTAAAGATGAAGTAACTTCTGCCAATAGTAGTGCCAATTATCTCAATGGCGATAACTTGCAATTCAACACCTATGATGAAAAACGTGGCTGGTGGATATTTAGTTCACGTTATAGAGTGGTTAATAATTCGAATAAAACCAGTATGTCAGCACTTGTGTATCAAGCGGCTAACTAAGCGTATATGAAATATAAAAAAATCATTATAACAATAGCCCTACTCGCTACGGCAGTAGGGTTTTGGGTTGACACTTCTGAGTCGGCACTTGAGCCACCTCAGAGTGCCGCTGTTATCGAGCAAGATGATACTGCGCCAACCAAGCCGAAAGTGGTAAAACCCATGCCAGCTAAAACGATGACCGTGGTTGAAAAGCTTCCACAACCGATCAGTAATAGTTTTCAGCTCATGGCAGAGGCTTATGCTAGCGAACTTGAGCTGCCATCTTACTCAATGCCTTTATCGGTTGATGATACGCACTTACTTAACCCCAATGCTTACATTCCTCAGCCGGTGCAACTCCAAGATGGAGCCAGTGCTAGCATAGTGTTGCCTAAGTATCGTTTCAGTTTTCCTGAACCAGTGGTCATTAATCTTGAAGTTAATGGCTTGCTCGTTACTGGGGCGAGTGCTGCATTACACAGCGAACTTACAAGTGGTTCGGAGCCGTTAATTAGCGAAACCATGCTAGGTGCCGATGGCAAATGGGCGATACAACTGAATGCTGAAGAGGATTGGAATGGTCCAATGGAGGTCAGTGTTACCTTTCGCGCTAAGGGCAAAAAGCAAACGTTAAAAACAGGCATAGAATATAGTCATCCTACGGCAACCATAACCGGAGTGGGGGATATCCGCGCTGAAGGTAGTGATATGTTGATACCGGTTAAATTGGATGTTGAGCAAGCGGGTTATTATCGTTTACGGGCCAATCTATATACAGCAGATAAGCAGCCGATTGCCTTGCTAACGGGTTCCGACAAGCTGACTGAAGGCTCTGTGGTACTGGATCTTAAAGCCTATAAAGGGGTGTTAGCGCAATATAAAGGCCCTTATGTTCTGAGTACATTTGTATTGGAGCGCCGCCCAGCAGTACCCGGTGAATTAACTCAGTACGGCCACAGTGAGGAACCTGCCTACGAGTTAGGCGATTTTGCTGTTGAGTCGCTATCTGATGAGCCATGGCAACCCGATGAGCAAGAAATGCAGCGACTTGAGTTTTTGCAAAAAATGGCAGCAGACTAGGGTTTAACCATTGTTGTTTACATTATCTAAAGCCCGCATTAGCTAATAACGCGGGCTTAATTTATGTATATATAACGTCAAAGTAGCCATGTTTACAGTATTAATTTGTGCAAATAAGTAATGCGGTATGACTATAAAATGGATAGCCCACTTAGTTATTTTTGTTTCAACAGTATCAATGTGTTTTTAGATTATTTTGCGTTAAACATTTTATATTTTGTAGTGATACTACTGAAGAGCATAAACCTCGAATATATGAGGTTTATAATGTAAGGATGGTGTTAAATTGCCGCGGAATATGCAACCAAGTTACACAGGCTGTGTTTGCTGTACTTGGTTTCTGCCACCGCGTTTGGCGCAATACATAGCCATGTCTGCTCGGCTAAAAAGGTCTTGTATTACCTTGTCTCCGGCTGTTAAAGAGCTTACGCCAATAGACACAGTAACGTTAATGTTGTTATTTGTTTGAGTGGTGTGAAATGAGTGTTTGGCAATATGTTCTCGAATACGCTCAGCAATGATCATTGCACCTTCACCGTCGGTCATCGGTAAGATGATGGTAAACTCCTCACCACCGATTCTGGACAATGAATCTGATTGTCGCAGTAAATCACTGCATATTTGGGCAAACTGTTTGAGTATGCTATCTCCGCCATCATGACCAAAATTGTCATTAATCACTTTAAAGTAATCGATGTCGATAACCAACAATGATAACTGTTGATTAAACCTTATGGCTCTGGCGCATTCTTGTTTTGCCAGTTGGTTATATGAGCGACGATTATGCATGCCGGTTAGTTGATCGGTGTTAACTAAACTTTCGATTTGTTGATGTGCTTGTTCTAGTGATGTTTGTGCCTGTTTTAGGTTGGTGATATCTGCGCCCATAATAATGGTGTAACCACTGTCTAAGTTAATCCTGGTCATTTTAAACCAACGCCCATCAGACAGGTCTGTTTCATACTGGTTCAGAGCCTTTTCTGAATGCAGTTTATGCAGATTTTCCAGCCATTGTTCAAAATCATCAGTATTGATAATAACGCCTTGCTTAGTTTCCCAAGCGTGGCGTAATAAATCGCCTGATTTTTTGCCAATAGCATCTTCTGCGGTAGTGCCAAAGATGCTGGCGAAGTGCTGATTACAGTAGATAACTTCTTTATCTTGGTTGAGTACACCGAAACAATTTGGAGTGAGTTTTAATGCATCCATGAGGATGGGCTCTAAATTGACTGGTGGACTTTGTGGCATAGGATACTCAACAATGTGACGATACTTGGGCGTAATTATAAAGGAAAAACGTTACTTTTTGGTAACAAACTAACCGGTGCTATGACTCTGTTGCTAGAGGAATAAAGCTCGTCCACTGTTTTTATTGACGTTTTTTAAATCGAGTAGGGGAAAATAAAATTATTTATCCCTCAGTCTAAAGAATGATAACGATGAGGCGCAGCAAGCATAAAAAAGCCCAGTCATTATCGCTAAGACTGGGCTGTTAATGCAGATTAATTACGCGTTAGTTAATGCGCTTTTTAGCTCGCTAGGTTTCATCGGAATTTTACGTAACCGTACACCCACAGCTTGATAGATTGCATTAGCAATCGCTGGAGCAACAGGGGTTACAGCCGGTTCACCTAAGCCAGATGGTGGCATTTTGCTTGGGATAAATTCGATGATAACTTCCGGTGTCTGACCTAAGCGCAGCGGAGTATAAGTATCAAAGTTTGAGTCTTTATACTGACCATTAAGCAGTTCAGTACCTTCATACAACGCCATAGATAATCCCCACAATGCAGCACCCTGGCATTGGGCCTCTGCGCCGTTAGGATCAACAATAATGCCGGCATCGATGGCGATAACCAATTTCTGCACATTGACAATACCGTTGCTTTTATCCACATACACTTGTACTGCGCACGATACCCAGGTTGGCATATCACGTTCTTGGCCAAAGGTTGATGCAATGCCAAGCCCTGTATCTTTGGCTTGTGGTGTGCCCCAGCCAATCATCTCGGCAGCTTTTTTCAATACTGCGGCTTGGCGAGCAGCGCCACCTTCGGCAACGGCTGTGCTCCCAGCATTTCGGCCTTCGGCAATTAGCATGTCGAGGCGGAACTGTAATGGATCTTTACCCGCGTGATGCGCAGCTTCATCCATAAAGCTTTCAACAGCCCAACCTGTCCAGCCAGGTCCAACTGAACGTAACCAACCCGGTCTGAACGTTGCAATCGCAAGGTCATTCGATACAGCACGCACTTTTTGAGCGCCAACAGTGTACCAATGGTCTGCTCCGGCAATCGAAAACGGATCAAATGGTTCGCCATTAGTGCCTTTTGGCATAAACCCTGGTGCTAATACCTGAGTTGGCCAACCTGCTGTGGCGTGATGTTCCATTGCGGTAACCGCTTTTTTGTCATCAAACGCCATTTTTAACTGTTGAACAGATGCAGAGCGCGCGCTATCAAATAACATGTCTTGTGGACGCATCATCACCATTTTAACGGGTTTACCGCCTAATGCTTTAGAGGTCAACGCAGCTGGAATGGTGTAATCGCCGTTAAGTCTGCGTCCAAAGCCACCGCCTAACATGTAGCTACGAATCACAATGTTAGCTTCTTCTTCGCCTAATGCCGTGGCCAATACGGGAAGGGTAAGCGATTGCCACTGACAACCTGAATGCACTTCCCATATGCCGTCTTGGTTTTTAAATACCAGTGCATTAAGCGGTTCCATTTGCGCATGCAGTACCGTGCTGGTGATGTATTCTTCTGCAATGGTGCTTTTTGCACTCGCAAATACTGGACCAGTGTCAGTATTGCCTGTGTCTAAAATACTGCCTTTGGTTTGGTCGCCAAGTAATTGCTTACCATGAGCAATAATGTCTGCTTCAGACACGTTGGCCGTTTTACCTGCGTCCCATGTTACTTTCACGAGCTTTGAGGCTTTTTGGGCCGCATTAAAGCTACTGGCGATAACCATTAACCAACCTGGCACACTGCCACTGGCATCATCTAGTACGATAGTTTGTTGATAACCCTTAACGGCTTTTGCAGCAGAGTCGTCAAACTTAACCACTTTGGAGCCATAACGTGTAGGAGGCAAAATAGGGTTAGCGTACACCATGCCATCAACTTTCGCGTCGATACCAAATATGGTTTTACCGTTAGTCTTGTTGGCAATATCAAGAGACGTCACCTGTTGGCCCACCAGCTTAAGATCGGCATTCGGCTTCAATGGCAGGGTTTTAAGTTCTTCTTCAGTAAACTGACGTGTTAAGCCTAGGGTGACTAACTCACCGTAAGACAGCTCGCCTTTACTTGAGATAATTTTACCGTTACTGGCTTTACAGTCTTTTGCTGCAATACCCCATTTTTTAGCCGCAGCTTCAATTAACGCTGTACGGCCTGCAGCACCCGCTTGACGGTAAACTGGCCAGCTTTGTGAAATAGACCAACTGCCGCCGGTAACCATGTAACCCCAACGTGGGTCACTGTCGACATGGATAATCTCGACATCATCCCATGACGCTTCTAGTTCATCAGCAAGAATACGCGCAATAGCAGTACCGACATGTTGGCCCATTTCTGAGCGCATAATGTTGACTTTAATTTTGCCTGCGGTATCGATTGAGTACCATAAAGACGGTTCGTAAATATCGCCTTCGCTTGGGAGTACTTTACCGTCTGGGCTAGCAGGATCCATTGCCGCCATCAAATGGCGAGGAAAACCAAAGCTGACACCTACAGCGGTCATCGCAATTAAAAAACCACGGCGGGTTATACCAGCCGATCCACGTTTAGGCAGTCTGCTCATCGTTGTTCTCCTTAATTGCGTTTGCAGCTTCATGAATGGCACCACGAATACGAACGTAGGTCATACAACGACATAAGTTTCCGCCCATCACAGCGTCAATGTCTTTGTCTGAAGGTTCAGGAATGTCTTTTAGTAGCGCTGCAGCTTGCATAATTTGACCCGACTGGCAGTAACCACACTGTGGTACCTGCAGCTTTTGCCAAGATATTTGCAATGGGTGATCGCCCTTTTCAGAAAGTCCTTCAATCGTAGTGATTTCGGCTCCTTCAACTGACGATATAGGGGTTATGCATGAACGTGTGGCACGTCCGCCAACATGGACGGTACAGGCACCACATGTACCAATACCACAGCCAAATTTTGTGCCGGTCATGTCCAGTTCATCACGAATAACCCACAGTAGAGGAGTATCACTCTCTACATCGGCAGTCATCGGTTTGCCGTTTAAAATAAATTTTGCCATTGTCACTTCTCCAGTGAATTAGTGCTCAAATCGGGGTTGATTGCGGATCTCGCCCACTTGTTGTTGTAATTTCGGCCAGGTGTTTTCCCCAGCTGCTTGACGTAAATAAGCCGCTATAGCAGTAATGTCTTCATCGCTAAGAGCATCACGGAACCCTGGCATTACCACACCGCTAATGCCTTGATCGCTGCGCACGCCATCCAGTATTACGTTAATTAGGTTAGTTGGATCATTAAGATGTGTTGCCGAGCCGATAGTAATTAATGGACGACCTTTAACTAACTGGTCGCTGTTGTAGTGGCATGCTTGGCAAGCTGTAGCATATAAGCGTGCACCTTCATCAATCCGCTGATCCGGTTGTTGATGTTGTGCCGCGATAGCTGCTTGTAACGTGCTACTTGAGTCAGGATCGTCGGTGTTGTTGGTACGGGCAATTTCAGCAAAGTAACCACTAATGGCTTCTATGTCACTGTCTGGAAGGGCTGATAAGCCTTTGTGCATAACTGGCGCCATTGGGCCTGCCGCACTTCCATGGTAAGGCGAGTTACCCGTAGTTAGGTATTCATAGAAGTCTTGTGCGCGCCACGGGATAGGTGAAGTGCTTGTTGATGTTAATGATGGTGCTATCCAACCATCAATGGCTGCACCTTGGTACATTTGGTCGTACTTTTCGCCACCCAACGCATTACGTGGAGTATGGCATGCACCACAGTGTGCAATACCTTCCGCTAAGTAAGCACCGCGATTCCATTCGGCAGATTGCTTGCTGTTGACCTCAAAAGCTTGGGTATCAGCAAACAACAGTTTCCAACCCGCCTGAAACCAGCGGATGTTGAGCGGAAACGGAATACCGTTATCTTTTTTAACTTGGTTAACCGCAGGCACAGACGTCATGATGTAGGCGTAAATAGCGTTAATATCATCGTCGGTCATTTTATTAAAGTGTTCAAAAGGGAACGCAGGTAATAAATGATGACCATCGCGGCTCACACCTGTGCGCATGGCGCGAGCGAAAGCGGCTTGTGACCAGCTACCAATACCAGTTTCAACATCGGGAGTGATGTTACTTGAATAAATGGTGCCAAAGTCAGTATGCATTTCATAGTTACCAGCATAGGCTGTGCCACCAGGTGGTGTATGACAAGTACTGCAATAACCTGCTGCGGCAAGGATTTTACCTTGTTCGATAACTTGTGGAGAATAATCAGTTTGAGTTGGTACGACGGGATCAATTGCAGGGTGCCAAGCATATATACTGAATATACCGAGTCCAACAATAGCTGCGCCACATACGCCGTAAACGATGCGCTTTAGCATATTACATTGCCTTATTTTAAATAAAAAATGATATAGAGAAGGGAATATCTCATCTAAACATTCCCTGTTCGACTGTGTATTATTATTGTGATTGGTCAAATATTAATCCTATGCAAGGTATAGCCCTTTGTCCAGCATTGATATTGACTGATCTGTTATTGTATTAGAATAAAATAATACAGTACTGCGCTGACGAGTAACATGTGGATTGTTAAATAAATTGATTTCGTTAATTCACTGTTAATTCACAGTTTTCAAGGTTGCTGCTATGTTGCGGTAATCTTAGTTATCTATGATTAAAATGAGTAGCAATGCCAGATTCATAAAGTGAGAAATACTGCCGAAAAAACGATTATTGGCCATTAAGATATATGTCGGTGTTTATTAACTATTTACTCATCTGTGACCAGATGATTTTATCGCTGAGCAGGTACTCAATATGGTGATTATGTACCTCGGCGATTATGTCCCCTCAATATGATTGTTCATTGCGATAGTTTCCACAATCATGATTAAGCCACAATATATCGCTACAGCACTTTTAGATCTCATTCTGACAGTTATTCCTTAGTGCTTGAGCACAATCAACTTGTATTTAGCAAAGATATTCTGGATAATTAATGCAAATCATTATCATTTTCGTTAAATGGCTGGAGATCGAATTAGATGGAACTCGTCAGTGTATCTTCTTTATGGCTTGGTTGTTTGTTTGCCTATTTGGCATCTGACAAGCAACAGCTTATTAGTTTGCCTTTTCCTAAATTACTGGCTTGGAGCTTATGCGGTTTATCGGTGGTATTTGCAGTATGGGGATTTAGCCATACTTACAGTGTATTAGTCGCCAGTTTGGTGGTGCTGATTTGCATGATGACCATGTGGATATTACTGGTGCTGGTGGCCTCGCACTATAAAGGTCGTAGTATCTGGGTGAGTTCGTTAGGCTTTGCGCTGTTTGTCAGTATCTTACTTGTTGGGGTTAAATAACCATGTGGCCTAAATCTGTTGCTGCATTTTTGTGGGGATTATTACTGGCGATCAGTTTAATGCTCATTGTTTTTCGAACACTACCGGCAGCAGTAGATGTAAAACTATTTGTTGGGTTAATGCTGGGTTTTTGTGTGTGGGTTGGGGTGATGACATTTTGTTATAGCCGCAACAGCGCAAAAGCGGCGAGTGTCGTATGCGCAAAATGGCTTGTGGCCAGTAGCCTTATCAATACGTTGTTATTTTTTTCTCAAACCTAAGTCATGAATACCTCAATGAAACCAGACTCTCCCGTACAGCACAAAGTCGTTAAAAATCTCATCGAAGCCCACAGTTGGCTTGGGTTAATTATTTCACCTTTACTGTTTTTGGTATTTTGGGCTGGCGCGGTGACCTTGTTTCACGATGAAATTGCCCAGTGGGCCATTACGCCTCATCATCCAGTCGATAATACCCAAGCAGATATTCCTTTAGCGAAACTGGTAGAGCAAAAGTTGGCTGAATACCCAGTAGATCAAGCTGGCCGATTTCGAATAAATATGCCGACTGAGCTAGTACCTTATTATATTTTTTACTTCGATGTGTTTGGAGATACTCCGCAATCGGACCGCCAGTCGATGGCGATATTGGTTGACCCTAAAAGCGGCGAAACCGTTGCGGGCAAAGATGACTTTTACTTATCGCAATTTATTTACCGCTTGCATTACAACCTTGATTTACCCGGTGGCAGTTATCTTATTGGGGTCGTGACGCTGATTTTTTTGTTTGCACTCGTGTCAGGTATTTTTATCCATGCGCGTAAATTACTGAAACATTTCTTTTTGTATCGGGTTGATAAACAGCGCCGGGATAAATTACTCGATCTTCATACTGTAGTCGGAGTAATGACAATTCCCTTTACCTTGATGTATGCGCTAAGCGGCTTGATCCTTAACTTGGCCATAGTGTTCCAACTGGCTTTTGTGGTGTTTATTTATCAGGGCGATCGACAAGCATTGTTTAACGATGCCGGTTTTAATCGTACCAGCGAACCGCGAAGTGAAACGTCACTGGATATGAGCAATGCATTTACCTTAATTGAACAAACTAAACAGCAATCGAATTTTGAGTTACGTAATATTATTTTCCACCATTACGGCGCCGATAATGCTCTGGTACAAGTGCGTGGAACCGACACGGTTAATTTTGCTCAACGAGATGAAGTGACCTACCGGGTGCAGGATGGCACTGTGATGGATAAGGTTAATGCCGATAATTACAATGTATTCCGCCAGGGTAGAGATGTATTAGTGACATTGCATTTTAGTAATTTTGCTGGCTTAGATATCCGTATTTTGTACTTTATTTTGGCGATGGCCATCAGCGCCATGATTGTTACCGGCAATATGTTATGGATAAATAAGCGCAGTGCTCAGCGCCAATCTTCACAGCGCAGTATTGCTATCGTAACCGCGATGACGATGGGTGGCTGTGGTGGCATTATTGTCGCGACAGCAGTTGGATTTTTGTGTGAGCGACTATTACCTGCAACCTTATCAGGGCGAAGTGAATGGTTAGTGGGGTGTTTTGTAACGTCACTATTGCTCGTTATGTTGTGCAGTATAAAAGTGACCGATATTAAGCGTCATCTCAGCCAGTTGCTGTTACTCACCAGTGGCATATTAATCATCACGATTGTTGCAGATTGGCTGTTATTTTCTGAGCAAATAATAGCATTATGGCAAAGTGGTTATCATGGGGTCATCGGGATACAAGTTGGCATGATGCTGGTAACGGCAGTGTGTTTATGGACCGCCAATAAGTTAGGTGTATCACCTCGGTCGCAGCCAGCAATGGTTAAAAATATTACTCCCGCTAATGGATAGCGGATTGTAATAAAACTAAACCTATTAAGCCTGTGAAGGAAACTATCACAGGCTTAATCATCAACTAAGCGCATCTAGGGTAAATCAAAAATCAATGCAGTTGCTTGAGTGTCCGTTGGGTTAACCAAGGTCACCGTGGTCATGTCGGTGAGTTTAGCGCCATCACCTATGGTTAACTGCTGATCTTCAATATTGAGCTCGCCAGCCACCTGATGAACATACATTTTACGGTCAGTTGCAATCTGATAGGTTATTTCAGATTTAGGCGCCAAAATCAGTTGTGACAATGTCGCATTTTGCTTGATTTGCAAGGTACCGTTTTCACCCGTTGGCGTAGCAATCGTGGTTAACCCCACTGCTTGGCCAAAGTTTTTTTGTTGGTATCCAGGTGTATTGCCTAAGGTATTTGGCTGGATCCAAATTTGTAAAAATTTCAGTGGTTCTGTAGCGGATGCGTTGTACTCACTGTGAGTAATTCCACTGCCAGCAGACATTAATTGAAACTCACCAGCAGGCAATACTTCAACATTGCCTTCACTGTCTTTATGGGCGATAGACCCTTCAAGTACGTAGCTGATAATTTCCATGTCACGGTGGCCGTGAGTGGCAAATCCGGCACTAGGAGATACACTGTCGTCATTGATGGCTCGCAGTGCTGAAAAGCCCATGTGTTGTGGATCATAGTAGCTGCCAAATGAAAAACTGTGTTTGCTGTCTAACCAACCAAAGTTGGCTATTCCACGCTCGCTTGCATGACGTAAGGTAATCATAACTATCTCCTAAGGCGCAATTAAAAAAACTAAGCAGACGTTTGGTTCATTTAAGATAATTTCGCGGTAATGGCATTATCGATTGCGACTTTGCCTGAACCTGACAGTGCAAGTGACACGCTGGCGGCTAATAGTGCTAACGCAAATTCATAGCCGTTATTTGCCATAAATAAACCGTTGCTGATATGTACACTAGCAATGGCGATAATCATGGTGAATGCTAATAAAACTGCGGCAGGACGAGTCAGTAAGCCTAGTAGAATGAACAGTCCGCCAACCAATTCAGCGCTACCGGCTAAGAAAGCCATTAACACGCCAGGTTCGATGCCAATTGATGCCATCCATTGTCCTGTACCTTCAAGGCCATAACCGCCAAACCAACCAAATAGTTTTTGGCCGCCGTGAGCCATAAAAATAATCCCAACAGGTAAGCGTAATGCCAATGTGCTGAAACCTGCAGTAGAATTTGTGATGCGTTTAACGAGTGCTTTCATGGTATGTATCCTCAATAAATTTAAACATTGTTTGTTTTGTAGTGAGCCTTTCTCACTGGTTGATAAGAAGTATATTGAGACTTGATTGAATAAAAAATCGGAATAAACTGACGTAAAGATTCAAATTATTTGAATACGGAGGAATGATGCAAAATCCGATCACTATCGACGCATTACGCGCCTTAGATGCAATTGAACGTAAGGGCAGTTTTGCTGCTGCAGCAGCATCGTTATATCGAGTGCCATCAGCACTGACTTACACCATCAAAAAACTTGAAGATGATATGGGTACGGCGTTATTTGACCGTACAAAGCAAAAAGCACAACTGACACCCGCAGGTAAAATTGTATTAGAGCAAGGACGGCAGATTTTGTTAGCCACCAATCGGTTGGTTGATTCAGTGCAGCAATTAGAATCTGGCTGGGAAACCGAAATACGGTTATCACGCGACACGGTTATCCCTCAGGGGGTATTGTTTCAATTAATTGAACAATTTAATCAGCTAGATCATTCGGTCGACATTAGTGTGGATGTTGAAGCCGTCGGTGGCGGTTGGGATGCATTACATAGCCGCCGCGCCGATATTGTGATTGGTGCATCTGGCGAGTTACCAAGAGGTGTATTTCAAACCCATAAAATAGGCGAGATTGAATTTGTGTTTGCGGTTGCGCCACATCATCCATTGGCGTTTGTTGATGGCATATTAGAAGCCGACAAATTAACAGATTATGCTTCGGTTGTGGTTGCTGATACATCACAACTTTTACCCACTCGAAGCAGCGGTATGTTCAACAGTAAGCAGGTAATTAGGGTCAACACCATGGAAACTAAAATAGCGGCACAGCGACAAGGTTTGGGGATTGGTTTTTTACCTAGGCACATGGTGCAATGTTATTTTGATAGTGGCGAATTGATTGAAAAATCCTGTTCAATTCCAAGACCAAATCAAAGTTTGTACATTGCTTGGCATAAAGATCATCAAGGCCGTGCATTTGACTGGTTTGTGGACCATTTACCTAAAGCCGACTGGGGTTTATAACATCTGAATGTGAGCACAATGATAGCGACCAATGTGAGATCGCAGATACGAGCTCACATTGGTGCTTATCGATCCCATCGTGATATTGAATATCAGCGTTGATGTCGTTGCTTAACTATTCTTTTAACTATTCGGTTAACTACTCGCTTGAATACTCACTTGAGCATTCTTGCTAGCGTTAGTTTTCTTGTCTAGTGAGCCACTGAAACGTGTTAATGCTAGGGCAATAACCACAATCACCGCACCAACCCAAGGTGTATGCATTAGGCCAGCGTTAGCCACAATCAGCCCGCCACCCCAAGACCCAAGTGCAATACCGACATTGAAAGCGGCAATATTTAATCCTGAAGCCACATCAACGGCGTCGGGTGTGTACTTCTGTGCAAGTGAAACTACGTAAACTTGTAGCCCTGGTACATTACCAAATGCAAACGCGCCCCAGACCAAAATGGTGATCACAGCGGCAATAGGGTTAACCGCAGTAAAGTTAAATATCACTAATATGGTCGCAAGACCGCTGAAAATAATACTTAACGCTTTAATTGGGCCCATTTTATCGGCCATTTTTCCGCCCCAAATATTACCAATAGCGACCGATACCCCGTACACCAACATGATTAAGCCAATAGATTGAGATTCAAAACCAGACACTTGCTCTAAAATGGGGGCTAAAAAAGTAAAGGCCGTAAATGTGCCGCCATAACCTAATGCGGTAATAGCATAGACCAGTAATAACCGTGGTTGAGTGAGTACTTTTAATTGCGATGATAATTTTGCCGCGGGTGGCTGAGGTAAATTATTAGGAACCAACAAGCTACTGCCAATCAAGGCTACAAATCCAAGAATTGCGACAGTTAAAAAAGTGGCTTGCCAGCCAAAGGTCTGGCCAATATAGGTGCCCAAAGGGACGCCTGTCACTAAGGCGACGGTTAACCCCGTAAACATAATGGCAATCGCACTGGCGGCTTTTTCTTTGGGTACTAACCCAGTGGCAATGGTTGAGCCAATAGAGAAAAACACTCCGTGGGCTAACCCAGTGATAATGCGTGCAGCGATTAAGGTTTCGTAACCGGGCGCTTGCCAAGCCAATAGATTACCCGCAACAAATAAACTCATTACCGCCAGCAATACGTGTTTGCGATTCCATTTACCGGTTAATGCGGTGAGTACTGGTGCGCCAATGGCGACACCTAATGCGTAAAGACTGACCAATAAGCCAGCCGATGGTAATGATACGCTCAGATCTTGTGCCATTGTGGGGATTAATCCCACAATGACAAATTCGGTGGTTCCAATAGCAAAGGCGCTAAGCGTCAATGCGAGTAAAGCTAACGGCATAATGTGTTCCTCTTAGGTTGTCGCTAGGATTTACCGTCGCGATAAATGTGTCAGTCAGTTGATGGGCGTCATTATTGATTAGATATATGTTGTTAAAAACAGTATGTTTAGCAAATGACTTTTGCTATAAATGCAATAAACAATGATGTTAGAGCGACTCTTTAGATCGACACAGCACAAGATGAGGTATGCATGCTTACGCGTTCAGATGATTTAGATATATTGCTGATGGTGGTCGACAGCGGCGGGTTTTCTGCAGCGGCCGATGCACTCAATATTCAGGTTGCACGAGTGTCACGCGCGGTAAGTAAAATAGAGCAACAGCTCGGGGTCACCATTCTCAATCGCACCACTCGGCGTGTTGAGTTAACCGATGAAGGCCGCCAATTTGTTGAATCTGTTCGGGGTGGATTACAACAATTACAACGCGCAGAAGATGAACTCGTACGTCGTGGTGAACTACCGCAAGGACGTTTGCGTGTGGACGCGGCAAGTCCGTTTGTGTTTCATCAATTAGTGCCTTTGATGAAAGACTTTCGCGCCGCTTATCCAGACATTGAATTAGCATTGACCTCGAACGAGGGTTACGTCGATTTACTCGAAAAGCGAACCGATGTGGCCATTAGAATCGGTAAGCTGGCAGACTCAACCTTGCATGCTCGACCATTAGGTAAAAGTGCCTTACATATTGTTGCCTCCGCTGAGTATTTAGCGCGTAGAGGTGTGCCACAAAAAGTGTCTGATTTGGCTTGCCACGAGTTACTTGGGTTTACCGAACCTAAAATATTGAATCACTGGCCGCTAAAAGGTTGCGATGTTATTACCCCTACCATCAGCACCAGCAATGGAGAAACCTTGCGTCAACTAGCACTGGCAGGTAATGGCATTGCGTGTCTTTCAAGTTTTATGATTAATGATGATCTCGCGGCGGGTCGGTTAGTGCCCATACTTCAGTCGGAGAAGTTTACTCACATAGAACGTGAACAAGTGAATGCGGTGTATTACAAATCGTCTATTGTGGCGCGACGTATTTCTGCATTTATTGAGTTTATTCAACCAAGATTAACCTTATAACTAAGGGCTCAATTTAATCGTGTGTAGATATTTGCAGTTTGAGCAAAACAGATTTGCTTGGTTGACGGTTTATTTCTGTTGTTAGTTGGCGCACAGTGTTGGTTCAGATACCGTTTTTAGGAAGACAATATGACCACTATTCCATTGTTAGGTACAGGTACCTTCAGACTTAAAGAACAACTGGCATTTGATTCAGTGTTGATGGCGCTACAACAGGGCTCTCGCCACATTGATACCGCTCAGATTTACGCCAATGAAAAACAAGTTGGTGATGCAATTAACGCATCGGGTATCGCAAGAGCTGATATTTTCCTCACCACTAAGGTGTGGACAGATCGCTTTGCCCACGACCAACTCATTCAAAGCGTGCATGACAGCTTGGCTTTATTGCAAACCGACTATGTGGATTTGTTACTGATTCATTGGCCCTTACGTGATGATTCCGTACCCATGCGAGAGTATTTGCTAGCATTAAAAGAAGTGCAAGATGCTGGTTTAACGAAGCGTATTGGCGTGTCTAATTTCACGATTGCCCAGATGACACAAGCGATTGAGATTTTAGGTGCAGACGCAATATTTACCAATCAGATTGAAGTACATCCATATTTGCAAAATAACCGACTGGTCGAATTCTGTCAGCAACACAATATTATGGTGACAGGTTATATGCCGTTTGCCTATGGTGCGGTATTAACTGACGACACTATTGTCGCGATTGCGAAAAAGCATCAAATGACACCCGCTCAAGCGGTATTAGTGTGGATGCGTCAAAAAGGTTATGTGACCATTCCATCGTCAACTAAGCTGGTAAATGTGCAAGCTAATATGGCCTCATTAGCGTTATCGCTTCCGTCTGAAGACATGGCGGCAATCGATAAATTAGATCGAAATCATCGTGTAGCTGCGCCAGATTTTAGCCCTGATTGGGATCAATAATCTATCAGCGAATGATCCATTAGCGAACGTGCCAATGGCTTAAGTGGCCAGGGAGTTCGCACTCAGTTTTAGATGATTTGTATAGCAAGTATCCACGCTAACATGAGTGATCATATTGGCGTTTTTTATTTTCAGAGTTGCTAGCTGCTTGACATGGGTGTAAGACATAGGTTTACAGTCGTTGCATATGCTCAGTAGATTTATTTATGTAGATCTTATTTTTCAATACAGTTGTTACCCCAAGGAGTGATTATGCAAGTCAGTGAACTCGCGACGTTATTGGGTGTTACCACAGACACAATTCGTTTTTACACCCGAATCGGCCTGCTCGCCCCAACAAAATCGCCTAGCAATGGTTATAAATTTTATCGTGACAAAGAAGTGTCGCGGATGCGATTTATTATGAGTGCCAGAAACTTAGGTTTTTCGGTGGATGAAATTAAAGTGATTTTTTCCAAAACTGATCACGGTGAAAGCGCTTGTACCATGGTGAAGCAGCTTATTAGCCAGAAGTTGGCCGAAACTGAAATACTATTCAATGAAACCCTAAAATTACGTAATAAGCTGACTCAAGCCGTAAGTGAGTGGGAAAATCTGCCAGCGTTGGCACCCACCGGTGCCATGATTTGTCACTTGATTGAGGGATTTGATCCAAACCATGAAACCCCTTGTCAGGCTAGTGATAAGGAGTCTTTGTGATGAATACCCAAACAACAACAACACAATTATTGATAGAGGGTGCAGGTTGTGCCAGCTGTGTTGGCAAAATTGAGAAAGCCCTTAAAACAGTCGCGCAAGTAAAGCAGGCTGAAATGAACTTTGCTGATCGCAGTGTGATGGTCACCGGAGAGGTTGACGTTGCTCGTTTACTTGATGCTGTTGAACAAGCCGGTTACCACGCAATTGTGATTAACGATCAAGGTGGTGCTGATGCCATTGATGAGAAAGAACAGGCCGATGCTGCCTACTATAAAAGCTTAATCAAACACACAGTCGTTGCATTAGCAGTGGGTATTCCACTGATGATCTATGGTTTATTGATTGGTGAAATGACCGTTACCAGCCCAATGCAACAGCTGGTTTGGGGCGCAATTGGAGTGCTCACCTTAGGGATAATGTTTGTCTCGGGTAAGCATTTTTATACTGGCGCTTGGAAGTCATTTATTAATCATAGCGCCAATATGGATACCTTAATCGCCTTAGGTACCGGAACCGCCTGGATTTATTCTATGGTCGTGGTGCTTGCGCCAGATTTATTGCCACAAATGGCGCGGCATGTTTATTTTGAAGCAACCGCGATGATCATTGGTTTAATCAACCTTGGGCTTGCGTTAGAGGTTAAAGCGCGCGGTAAAACCTCGGCAGCCATTAAACGTCTTATTGGGTTACAAGCTAAAACGGCTAGGGTGATCCGCAATGGTAAAGCGGTCGATATCGATATTGCTCTGGTGCAAATAAACGATAAAGTCAGTGTTCGTCCAGGTGAAAAAATTCCTGTTGATGGTGTGGTCGTTGAAGGCAGCAGCTTTATTGATGAGTCGATGCTGACGGGTGAACCTATTCCGGTTGAAAAAGGCATTAACGATGACGTAGTCGCGGGCACATTAAATAAGCTAGGTTCACTTACCTTCACCGCTACCCGAGTCGGTAAAGATACCGCCTTGGCGCATATTATTACTATGGTTAAGCGGGCACAAAATTCCAAACCGCCCATTGGCCGTATGGCAGATGTGATTTCGGGCTATTTTGTTCCCGCTATGATGATTATTGCCATTATTAGCGCCATGGTATGGCTCAATTTTGGTCCAGAACCGTCAATGGGATACGCCATCGTGTCGGCGATGACAATTTTAATCATCGCTTGTCCGTGTGCGTTAGGGTTAGCAACACCCATGTCGGTGATGGTGGGCGTAGGTAAAGCCGCTGAATCTGGCGTGCTTATTCGTAATGGTGAAGCTCTGCAAACGGCATCGACGATTACCACCATGATTTTAGATAAAACCGGCACAATTACCGAAGGCGCGCCAAAAATCACCGATATCATAGTGGTCAATGGTCGCGAACAAGAGCACGTATTGCAACTGGCGGCAAGTATTGAGCAACATTCTGAGCATCCACTTGCACAGGCCGTAGTTCAAGCCGCTGCGGATAAGGGATTAGCGTTATTCAATGTTGAACAGTTTACTGCAATAGCCGGTTTTGGGGTTCAAGCCCAATATCAATCAACACAGTTGTTATTTGGTAATGAAAAACTAATGCGCGAAAAAGGCATTGCCTTAAGCGATTATCAACAGCAAGCACAAGCATTAGCAGCAGAAGCCAAAACGCCAATGTATTTTGCCATCGACGGTGAGCTCGCAGCGGTGATTGCAGTGGCCGATCCGATTAAAGCAGACTCTGTTGCCGCCATCGCAAGGCTTAAAAACAGTGGCATTAAGGTCATTATGCTTACTGGTGATAACCATGCGACAGCCGCAGCAGTGGCGGCCAAAGTGGGTGTTGATGACTTTTTTGCCGATGTATTACCACAAGATAAAGCCAATAAAGTGGCCGAATTACAAGCCTTAGGTGAGGTTGTGGGTATGACCGGCGATGGCATTAATGATGCTCCAGCGTTGGCTCTGGCTAATGTCGGCTTTGCCATAGGCACCGGAACAGACGTGGCGATTGAAAGTGCCGATATAACGCTAATGCGAGGATCGCTACACGGTTTGGCAGATGCCATCGCGGTGAGTAAAGCGACGTTAGGCAACATTAGGCAAAATCTGGTTGGTGCGTTTATTTACAATATGGCGGGTATTCCGCTCGCTGCAGGGGTGTTATTTCCGGTATTTGGCGTATTGCTTAACCCAGTAGTTGCCGGTGCTGCAATGGCATTTTCATCATTAACCGTGGTGACCAATGCCAACCGTTTACGCTTTTTTACCCCTCAACAACACTAGGAGTGAATGATGCTATTAATTAACTTATTTTGTGTGGCATTGATTGCCCTTATCGTTTGGTGGTTTTGGTTATATAAACCCAAAGCCACCACTCATCAAGCAACAAACGCTATTGTGGTAAAAGACGGCGTTTACTCTCCGGCAAGGATAACTGTGCCGGCCAATACAGCGACACAATTAACCTTTTTACGACAGGACAAAGCCGGTTGCTCTGCCAGTTTGTTATTTCCTGACTTAAACATTAGCGAAGAGCTGCCTCTGGACAAATCTGTGGTTATTTCGCTGCCAGCGCTAGCCAAAGGAGAGTATCCGTTTCATTGCCAAATGCAGATGTACAAAGGGGTATTACTAGTTGAGTAATCCTAAATAGCAGCAATGCTCGGCAAGCATCAGGGCAACCTTGATGCTTGCTATTGGGCTACATCAACCTTAAAAATGAGTATCAACTGACTTTGTCATATGGCGAATTAACATCTGTTTATTCAAGATGCTTACTTGCGTAATTGGTGATATTCTGACGATTCATTTACTACTGATTTTTCGATGACATCATGATACGACGTTTAATGGATTACTTTCGCTTAGTGTTGTTTATTTGTGGTGTCTTGATTGGTATTCAAGTCCCTGCGTTTGTCGAACAATACGGCCAACGACTTGAAGCTCATCAGCTTGAAGCTAAGCTCAGTTTGGCAGAATTTCAGCGTGATGCGGACCGTTTTTTTGCTGGAGATATCAGTAAACTTATCCGTCACTATCAACAAAATAACGATCCGGTTTTTAGTGCTGGTGGTGAAAGTATTGAGTCAATATACCAACGTTATACATCTCTCACCGAAGCGTTGGGTCGTTTTAATCAACACAGTTATAGTCCTTATCAGCAAATAGCATTAGCCCCACAAAAAGACATTCAAGCTGAGGTCTGGCAGGCTTATAACCATGTAATTTTATTGAAACCAGAGGCGATTGCCATTGGGTTGCTGCTAGGGTTATTGATCTCTATATTGTGTGAGTCAGTATTATCTATTTTGTATTTGGGTTGTCGCAGGGTGTTTGCCCCAAGATAATCTCTCGTGTTAACAAGGGTTAATAGCCCTCAATAATCAAGGATATATTATGATCGCTACAGGACAATCTTTACCAAAAGCTACCTTAAGCCAGCTGACAAAAGACGGCATGGTTAATCACGATGTTACTGAGCTTTTTGCCGGTAAAAAAGTAGTATTGTTTGCAGTGCCAGGTGCATTTACACCAACCTGTTCAGAAGCTCACTTACCAGGTTTTGTAGTATTAGCCGACGAGTTTAAAGCTAAAGGTGTTGACCTTATCGCTTGTGTATCTGTTAACGATGCATTCGTAATGAAAGCGTGGGGCGAAGCCCAAAATGCTTCTGAATTAATGATGCTAGCCGACGGTGATGCAAGCTTCACTAAAGCATTAGGCTTAGAAATGGACACCGCTGGTTTTGGCGGCGTTCGTTCACAGCGCTATGCGATGGTGATCGACAATGGCGTAGTGACTTTACTGAATGTTGAGGAAGGTAAGTCATTTGAAGTCAGCACTGCTGAAGCGGTAATGGCTGCACTGTAATCTATATTCTGTCTCAGAATTAGAGACTTAACAGTACAGCAAAATGGGCGCCAATAAGGCGCCCATTTTTATGAAAAAAACCAGTTATCAGTAAAGCTTGTTAGTATTGATTATCCGCGGATGCCTAAGTGTTGTTCAATGTTATCGACACTGTTACTGACCTCAAGCGCAATCGTTTCACTTTGTTCAAACGCATCTTTAGCATGCAGCATTAGGCTATCCATCGCGATGACAAACTCATCAAGATGCCCCACCTGTTGCTTAGCATGCTCACTCCCTTGGCTCGCACTGCTCGCCATCTCTTGAGCTTGCTGCTGTACTTGCAACGCAACATCTAACAAACTCTGGGCTCGACCTTTTTGCTGTGCAGATGCTTCGCTGATGTCGTTAACGCTGTGGCTAAGTGCTGTGTTCGAGCGGGTTAGTTGCTCGAAAATAGCCATTATGTCTTTTAATGATTGTTGAGTCCGTTGCGATAAACTGCGTACTTCATCGGCTACCACAGCAAAACCACGACCTTGTTCACCTGCGCGAGCGGCTTCAATGGCGGCATTTAATGCCAATAAGTTGGTTTGGTCGGCAATATTACCAATAACATCCACAATTTTAGCTGCGTCATTAACCGATGTACTGAGTTGGGTTAGTGAGTGGTTACATTGATTGACCTTGGTGACAGTGTGATCGGTCGCATCTAACACCGCCTGGGCTTCTTGTTGGCTTGCTTGCATATCATGCATGGTTTGTTCTGCACTGGCTGTTACCAAGCTAGACGACCGGTTTACTTCATTGGCAAGAGTAATTAAATCAGCGGTTTGTAATTGAGTTTGTTGTACCACATCTTGGGTTTGTTGCGTGCTAGTTGATAAGGAACCAATTTTAGCGACTAATTCACTCAATGAGTTAGACACCTGTGCCATATTACTTTTCTGTTGTTCGTCATCCTGTTCAAATCGCTGTAATAGGCGATTAAAGTGTGCCGCAATTTGGCCTGTTTCGCATTGGCTGGTCACGGGTAATGGTTCTCTTTGATTCGATTCGCTTAACATTGAAAAAGCACGGTTTAACCGTTTAAGCGGGCTAACGACTCGTCGTTGTTGTAACACTAAATAACCAATAGAAAACAATGCTATCAATATCACCATGGTGTAAAGCAACCACTGCAAACGGATTTTAAGTTGTTCATCGGTTACGGCTTGTGTATTGGCCAGTGTCACTAGTTGCTGTTCTACTTGGCTGGTGGCGTTAATTAGCGCAGTTTGTACTTGTTGATTGTCGCTGAGCATTTGCTTGGTATTACTCACTTCTTTGCTATAGCGTTGAGTCAAACTCAGCAATTCTGCCCGTGGGGCTTCACCTGTTTCAATACGTTCCGGTTCGTCATCGCCTAAGGCGAATTCATCCACTTCTTCGGTGCGATAAATACCCAGCAAAGATAGCTTCTCCAAACCATCATGCCATGTGTTGAGAGAGTTTATCGAAAAGTTAAGGCTATTATTTGCTCCTGCATCTTGATCAATCAGTAAGGCCTGAGTCTGCTGTGATAGTTGATAAACTAGGTTAGGTAACTCAAGACTAAGCGCAAGATATTGCTCCACAGTATTTGAGTCATTCGGAGCTGATTGGGCATAACGATGTAGGCTGCGGCTGTAATCGATCATTTCTGATTCAGCAAAAGCCAGTAGTTGGCGTGGGTTACCGGCCAGTTTTCCAGCGGCACGGTATTTAGTGTCTAAGTCGCTAATTAATTGAGTCATTAAGCTGGTTAATGAAGCACTATCAAGCTGTGGATGAGCGGAACTCAGCTGGGTAATATTGTCGGTTATACGGGTAATATCGCTGCGGGCTTGTTCGAGATAATTGCTTTGGCCTGTTTGTAAGTAACTATCAATGTTCCGGCGAACATCATACTGAAAGGTATGTTGAATATGTTGTAAGTCTAGGTTTAATTTTTCACTGGTTTGCCGTTGTTGATTACTCCATAACACGGTAGCGGCGAGTAATGCCGCAAGCAGTAATAATAAGGCGGATGCACTAAGGGATAGGGTCGATATCTTCATAGGTAAGTGACTTCACATAAATGCCAATATGTGCATTTTATGGCACTAATGTTACAGTTTTTCGTGATTGCACTTTATCTATGAGTTGAATAATGTGTGGTGAAATGTGTCCGTTGTTAGTTGTAGAGATTTTTATCGATTAACGGCAGCCACACTTGTGCTTTTAAGCCGCCTTGAGGGCGGTTAGACAACTTCACCTTGCCATGATGGCGGTCAATAATACGTTTAATAATAGCTAGCCCTAAGCCAGAACCAATACTACCGCGTGCAGTATCGCCTTGGGTAAAAGGTTGAAATAGATGCTCAACTTCGGCTTCATTAATACCAGGGCCGTTATCTTCAACACTAAAACACACCGCGTTACCTTGATGATAAGAACTGATTTTTATCCAGCCATTGCCATAACGGAACGCATTTTCGACCAAGTTGCTCAGTACACGTTTAATGGCGACGCTGTTCATGGGAACATCGGGGCAGTTTGCTAGCGACAGCTCGATGGTTTCTTCACGGTGTGATTCTTGTTGGCTAATTTCTTGGATCAAACGATTGATTTGGTCGGGCTCGCGTACACCTTCACGGTCGTTACGAATATAAGCAATAAATTGGTTAATAATCGCATCCATGTCTTCAATGTCGGTGACAATACCTTCTTTTAAATATTGGTCGTCTTCTACCATCATTTCAGATGCTAATCGAATGCGGGTCAATGGTGTGCGTAAATCGTGTGAAATCCCTGCCATTAATAAAGCTCGGTCTTGCTCAAGCTGCTTCATGCTATGAGCCATTTGGTTAAACGCATGGGTTACTTCAACAATTTCAGTCGAGCCACTTAACGGCAGTGTTGGCGGAAAGTCGCCTTGAGAAACGGCCACCGCGGCTTTTTGTAAACGTTTTAAAGGCCTGTTTTGCCTACGGGCAAATAACCAGCCACCGGCGACACTGAGCCCGCCAATAACCAGCAAATACAAAGTTAATGGTGATAAGTCTGACTCGTTAATGCCCGTCAAAGGGACTTTTATCCACAATGTGGGGGCTTGCGGCGGTTTTATCCACACATCGAGCTTTTCACCTTGCGAAAAACGCACTTCGGCTTCGCCGCCAAGGTAAACCGACATTTGTTCTGACAAGAAACTGTAATAAGTGGCTTGGCCGAGTCCGGCTTCTTGTGCTTGTTTTTGGTTATAAACGGTCATGCCATCGTCACGCACTTTGGCGTTTAAGGCATCCACCATGGTGAGATGTTCACGGCCAACATCGACCCCATCAACAAATAATATATTGATTTGGCGGGCAATTAATTGGTTAATTTGCTCATAACTGGGCTTGATAAAGTAAACGGCGACAGACCAATATGACACTAATTGATTGATCAGCAGTAAGCTGCCGATCAGCAATACGGTTTGACTAAAAGCGCTTCTAGGTAAGAAGCGTTGCCACCATTTTAACTTTAGTTTCATGGATTACTTACGCGTGGTGCCGTCGGGCACAAACACATAACCTAAACCCCAAACTGTTTGAATATAACGTGGGTTAGCGGCGTCTTTTTCAATTAAACGACGCAAGCGCGATACCTGAACATCGATTGAACGCTCAAGGGCTGAATAGTCACGGCCACGGGCAAGGTTCATCAATTTGTCGCGCGATAATGGCTCACGAGGATGGTTTACCAGCACTTTAAGCACAGCAAACTCACCACTGGTAAGTGCAATGCTTTCATCGCCATGGAACATTTCACGAGTGGCTAAATTTAGCGAAAACTCGCCAAACTCAATCATTTCTTCTTGTTGCGCAGGCGCACCAGGTACTTCAGCAATTTGGCGACGCATTACCGCTTTAATACGTGCTAATAACTCACGTGGATTAAACGGTTTAGGTAAATAGTCATCAGCGCCAAGTTCTAGGCCAATAATGCGATCAACTTCATCGCCTTTGGCGGTCAGCATCACGATAGGGATTGGGTTTTCTTGTTGGCGCAAACGGCGGCAAATAGACAAACCATCTTCGCCTGGTAGCATCAGATCGAGTACTAATAAATGGAAATTTTCACGTTCAAGTAATCTATCCATTTGTTCTGCATTGGCAGCGCTACGAACTTGAAAGCCTTGCTCAATTAAGTAACGTTCTAATAATGAACGTAATCTCATGTCATCATCGACAACGAGAATCTTAGAGGTTTCTTGGCCCATGACATATCCTTTTAACACTAAATTGATACTAGCAATGACTCAGTATGAAGTGTAATCGCTTGAATTTGAATAGCTGATTGTGGCAGAAATTGTAACTAAATAGCTGTAAATGTTTGTTTATCGCTTAAATAGCAACAAATGGTCAGTCAAATTACCTTTATCTACGTTAAATGATAACGTCAATTGCTGTTTGCTAGGCTGATAAATCATGCTGGGAATAGTACTGGATAAGTTAGATGTATGTTGGGGATGGCTATTAAAAATGGGCTCAAGGGTTAGCTGATTTTGGTGTAATTCAAACCGTCCCCATTGTAAGTGAGTGACGTGCTCATTGGCTTGTGGGTCTTGGTGTAGGTTAATGTTCACCATGGCGTAATAGCCATTGTCGAGTAGTACTAAGCTACTCAGCGCTGGGGTAGACAATTGATGCCATACACCATAGACCGATTGGTTAGTCGTGAGGTTATAGTAATGTTGTTCATCAGCAATGCTGTCGGCATTAGTATCGATGGCTAATGCGAGTTGTGACGACTGTGATGTCAGCATCATGTTTAATTGCGGATACTCGAATTGATATGCGACTAATCCTTGTTGGGCATTATTACTGTAGCTAGGGAAAAAGTGAACATCTGCTTGCTGGATATCTATTCGACCCCATTCAGCCACGCTATCTTGTGGTGTGGTTAAGTTAAGTTCTAGGTGTAAGTAGCTGCTATTACGATTTAACTGTAACAGGGTGATGTGTTCAGGGGTGTTGATTATCCAATCACCGAAGATGTTGTTATTGGTACTCAGTTGCGTAGCGGCATGCAGTGGATTTGCCTGCAATACACTGCATGCCATCATTAGCAAGATGAGGTTAACAGGGTTTAGTGACTGGATATGAGGCTTAATTCCCTTAAATACGGTAAACATAAGATCCCTTTATGTTTGATGATGCGGTTAAAAACGAATAATAGAACTGTATGCGGTAATTTTAATCAGTCTTAAACCTTAGTCTTTAATGCGGATTTATCAAATAAAAAAGCCCGCAGCATAATGCCACGGGCTTAAAGTCTTTATTAGACTTAGTCTTTTATTGAGCTTAATCGCCTATGGCACCAATGTGAGTAACGGTGTTTGGGCAACTACTTGAAAATCCAATGCCATGGTCACGCTTAATGCTGTGATAGTGATAATTGAAAATCCAAATACCTGTCTAGCCCAAGACTGCAAATTGATGTCGCGACGATAGCCTTTTAACGCCATGGCTAACCACCATAAGCTGGTGGCAAAGGTGACCGCCATAAAAGCAATACCTGTGTAACCGGCCAGTGGCAACAGCGCACTGACGACAGCAAATACCGCTATGTACAATACGATATGTAGTTTAGCTTTGGTCATGCCTTGGGCTACGGGCAATACAGGAATATTGGCCGCGGCATAATCGTCAAACCGAAAAATCGCAATCGCATAAGAGTGGGGCATTTGCCATAGGCTAAACATCAGCAGCAAAATTACCGCGCCCATGTCCATTTGCCCGGTAACCGCGCAATAACCCACAACCGGTGGCACAGCACCCGAAAAACTGCCTACTAAGGTGCCGTAAACCGAGTTGCGTTTCATGTACAGGCTGTACACGCCGACATATACTACATAGCCAATGGCGGCAAATAATACCGCTAAGCTATTAGTGAATATCGCCAGCATGGTAAAGCCTACAACACCCAAACCAATACCAAAGCTCAATACCGCTTGTACTGATATTTCACCGGTAACGGTAACTCGGTTTCGAGTACGCTTCATCTTGGCGTCGATGTCGCGATCAATGCAATTATTGATCGCGCAACCCGACGCTACCACCGAGGATAAACCTATCATGGTGGCGAACATCAAGGTCAAATCAACATTACCTTGAGCCGCGAGTAAAAAGCCGCCCGCGACAGAAATTAAATTGCCCATGATGATGCCAGGTTTCGTGACCTGAACATATCCTCGTAAGCGTGAGGTTAATTGTGCTGACATAAATTGACCTTGATTATTCATGATGGCTGTTGAGTGACATACTGTGGTTACGTTGATCTTGTTACATCATCAATTCATTGGCTGCGTAGATAATCCACACAGACAAACCCACCACCATGACAATAATCAAGGCCGTGAATAAGAAAGAGAATGTATTGATCCTGCCTTCTTTAGAAAAATCTAAATGGAGGAAGTATTTCAAGTGCACCACGATTTGCACTAACGCCGTTATCACCACAACCCATAGTGTTGTCATGTGATCAAACTGGTGCGTCATCACCGACCAAAATGGAATACCAGTTAAGACAACCGATAACACAAAGCCGACTAAATATGATTTAACGCGGGCAGAAAAATCGCCTTCGCCGTGGCTTGCATGTGCATTGCTCATCACAAGACTCCTAACAAATAAACTACGGTAAACACACACACCCACACGATGTCTAAGAAATGCCAGAACAAACTTAAGCAACTCAAACGAGTGATGCTGCGATTCGTTAAGCCTGTTTTAAGCACTTCAACCATCATTATCAGCATCCAAATTAAGCCCGCGGTAACATGCAACCCATGCATGCCAACTAAGGCAAAAAATGCTGATAAAAAGGCGCTGCGATCTGGGCCATTGCCGTGTTCAATTAAGTGATGAAACTCGTACACTTCCATCGCGATAAACACACAACCCAAAGCGAAGGTGATTAATAACCAGCCTAAAGTTGCTGCTTTCTTTTGGTGTCTTGCGCAAATCATGGCAAAGCCATAAGTAATACTACTGACCAACAAGGCGGCAGTTTCGATAAGCACGAAATCTAGTTCGAAAATATCTTTACCCGACACACCACCGTCGGTGTTCATAAACAACACCGCATAAGTCGCAAACACAGAGGCGAACAAAATACAGTCGGTCATTAGATAAATCCAAAAACCGAACAAGGTGTTACCGCTAGTGTCATGATGATCATCATGGTGATCTGCAGCGTGAGCCACGTGTAAATCTGCTTGAATAGCAATACTCATTATCGGCCCCTTGCTACGTTATCTAAGTGTGCATTTTCAATCCGTGCGACTTCATCTGGCTGCACGAAATAGTCAACGTCATTGTCGTAAGCGCGCAGTAAAAACAACACAAACGTACCGGCAAACCCGACAATGGCTAACCACCAAATATGCCAAATAGCAGCAAAGCCCATGGCCGTAATACACGCGGCCATAGCAATACCGCTGGCAGTATTTTTAGGCATGTGGATCGGCTGGTATGTTTCACGACGTTGATAGGCGGTGCCTTTTTCTTTCATGTCGGTGAACGCATCAATGTCAGTTACAGGATCTAACTGAGCAAAGTTATAGAACTGTGGTGGTGAAGATGTTGACCACTCAAGCGTATGGCCATTCCATGGATCGCCTGTGGTATCCAGGTTTTGCTCACGGTCACGGAAGCTCACATACAATTGGACAAACTGTAAAATAATACCCACAAGAATGATAAATGCGCCGACTACGGCAAAGTAAAGCCAGAAGTTCCATGCTGGGTTGTCGGTGTGGTTAATACGACGTGTCATGCCCATAAAGCCAAGCACGTACAACGGCATAAAGGCCACATAGAAGCCAATCTGCCAGCACCAAAATGATGCCTTACCTAAGCGTTCATTGAGTGTGAAACCCATCGCTTTAGGGAACCAGTAAGCAAAACCAGCCATGTAGCCAAATACCGCACCACCAATAATGGTGTTATGGAAATGGGCGATTAAAAACAAGCTGTTATGCAGTACGTAATCGGCACCAGGTAATGCTAACAATACCCCGGTCATGCCGCCGATGGTGAAGGTCACCATAAAGCCTAAAGACCACAATACTGGCACGGTAAAACGTAAACGGCCGCGATAAATAGTAAATAGCCAGTTAAACAGTTTTACCCCGGTCGGCACCGCAATCACCATGGTCATTACGCCGAAGAAGGCGTTAACGTTAGCGCTTGAGCCCATGGTAAAGAAATGGTGTAACCACACAATAAAGCCAAGTACCGAAATCGCACCGGTTGCCCACACCATTGAGGTGTAACCAAATAAACGCTTTGAGGTAAAGGTTGAAAACACTTCAGAGAAAATACCGAAAGCCGGTAATACCAAAATGTATACTTCAGGATGACCCCAAGCCCAAAACAGGTTGATGTACATCATGGCGTTACCGCCACCGTCATTGGTAAAAAAGTGGAAATCTAAATAACGGTCTAAGGTCAACATGCCTAAAACAGCGGTTAAAATGGGGAACGATGCAACGATTAATACGTTAGCCCAAGTACAAGCCCAAGTGAAAATAGGCATTTGCATCAGCTTCATGCCAGGCGCACGCATTTTTAACACTGTGGCGATAAAGTTCACCCCAGTTAAGGTTGTCCCGATACCGGATATTTGCAAGGCCCAGATATAATAATCAACTCCCACTCCCGGACTGTATGCCAACTCAGACAATGGCGGATAAGCAACCCAACCGGTTTTAGCAAACTCACCGAGTCCTAGCGATATGTTAATTAACACCGCGCCAGAGGTCGTTAGCCAAAAACTTAAGTTGTTTAAGAATGGGAACGCCACATCGCGGGCACCAATCTGTAATGGCACGACCAAGTTCATTAAACCAATCATAAATGGCATTGCCATAAAGATAATCATGATCACGCCGTGGGCTGTGAAGATTTGGTCGTAATGTTCTGGTGGTAAATAGCCCGCAGCGCCGTTAGTGGCAAGTGCTTGCTGAGTTCGCATCATAATCGCGTCAGAAAAACCACGGACCAGCATTACCATCGCTAATACGATATACATAATGCCGAGTTTTTTGTGGTCAACAGAGGTTAACCAGTCGTGCCAAAGCACGCCCCATTTTTGATGTTTAGTAATTAAGGCCGCAATGATGACACCAATAATGGCGACAGCCGCTAGGGTCACCATAATAATGGGTTCGTGATACGGAATAGACTCGAGTGTTAATTTTCCAAGAAATGACATGATTACTCCGCCTCCCCAGAAGCAGTCGAAGAATGCTCTGTGGTTGAGTGTGTAGAGGATGAAAGTCCAGAATGTTGTTCAGCGTCCATGTCTTTCATATGCTGCATATGTTGAGTGTGATCCATACCAGACATTGATTTCATGTTGCCCATGTCGTGCATGCCTTCCATATTTTCCATACCGTCCATGCTACCCATTGATTTCATGTTCGAGTCTGGATGCATGTACTGCATAACAATGTAATTAAACATGCCTTTTTGCACTGACCCGTAATATTGCACAGGGTTGTTTTCGCTCTTTTCAGCTAGCTGCTTATATTGCTCAACATCCAAGGTGTTACCTTGTTGTTTTACTTTAGCAATCCAGGCATCAAAATCGCCTGCTGTAGGTGTGGCAATGGCGTTAAACTTCATGCCCGCAAAACCAGCACCACTGTAGTTAGCTGAAATACCTTCAAAGGTACCCGGCTCATTAGCAATAAGGTGTAGCTTGGTTGCCATGCCTGCCATTGAGTATATTTGGCTGCCTAACTGCGGAATGAAAAAGGAATTCATCGCCGTGTCTGAGGTAATTTTGAAGTTAACCGGCACGTTAGCAGGGAAGGCCAATTCGTTAACCGACGCAATGCCATATTCTGGATAGATAAATAACCACTTCCAGTCCAGCGACACTACTTCAACCGTTACTGGTTTAGCATCATGTTCAAGCGGTTTATAGGGGTCTAAATCATGAGTCGAATTCCAAGTGATAACACCCAAAATGATCACGATAATAATGGGAACAACCCACACCACAATTTCAATTGCAGTTGAGTGTGCCCATTTAGGCGCATAAATTTCTTCATCGCGGCCATCACGGTATTTCCACGCAAAGTACAGCGTCATAAAAATTACCGGAATAACCACAATCAGCATCAGTAGCGTCGCCACAATAATGAGGTTTTTCTCATCTATGCCGATTTGACCTTTGGGATCCAGTACGCCGCCTTCACAACCGGCAAGCATAAATGCTAATGCCGCCAGCATTGGTTTACTTAAATTTCGAATTAACAAAGGAAGATTCCTCTCACCTTAAAAGCTTACTACGCTGCCAATAGGATCGGCAGTTGCAGAATAATCATCGAACGCAAATAACCACACCAAAGGACTCATCCAAATCAACTATCAGTGATTTTGGCGTAGCGCTTAAGGCGATATCGATTTTGCGAATAATGTATTTAAATTAAAAGCTTAAGCTTGTAGAGGAGGAGCGCGACAACCGTGTGCTGTGTATTCAAGGGATTTAGGGGTAACAGCAGATAAAGCACTTAGCGCGTAGCTAAGAGCAAGGAGATTACAAAAAGTAGAATTGAGATTGAATAAACGCCAGAATTGCTCGATCACCAATGGATTTAATATCAACAGGCCCAGTAAGCTAGCGCCCATAACTTCAGCTAATAAAGTGTCAACAACGGCAATAAACTCACTAATATCGACGACATGTCCCATCGACATCGATAATGAATCGGCTACAGGTTGCAGCAACAGTAACCCGAAACACAACGTTAAATGTGCTTTACTCAATTTAGACAGCCTTGCGATGCTATTAAGCGGCTTAGCAAGGTATTGGCAAAGAGTGAATTTCAAGAAACGATTCCAAACGAGCTCAAAGGGGTGGGTAGTTGAATCAACAGATCCAGCTGGCAATTTTCATTGGCAGGAGAATAACAATAAGGGGCTGGTCATTGGAAGTGAATCACGGTAGGGAAACCGTGAAATTATTAAATAAATCTTAATTAGAACAATATTTAAACGAATATTTTACACATTTAACCCTTTGATCATGATGCGGTGGCGCAAAACGCACAAATTTGTGACTAATAGCACTTATTTAAAATGAGAAACCGTGATCGGGTTTGCTGCCCTTTGGCCAGTAAAAACCAGCAGATACTGTTACAACTGGAACGTCATATTCGCTATTAAACATTATAGAGATGCGCTGATACTTCAAATCAATATGATAATAATGGCTATAAATTTGACAGAGTAGAACAAGTATTCTACCTTGTAGGTAGAATACTTGTTCTACTAAATGGTTGTTATGTTAAAACATCAAATTGCGGCGAGCCTTGAACAGGCTTTTAGCACCCACGGATTTGCTGAGCCGAACGTGGCTCAATTGAAAGCGGCATGTAATGTCAGCTTACGTACACTCTATAAACATTATCCATCAAAAGAAGCGATGATCGTTGCGGCGCTAGAGTACAGACACCAAAGATATCTGGATTTTTTACTTAACGACAATCCCCATAAAGGCATCGAATCTGTCATCCATATTTTTCAAATGCTCGAGCTATGGATGACAGAAAGTGCCCCGCATGGGTGCCTCTCAATGAATGCCATTGCAGCCTTTCCCGACAACGCGCTTATTAGTAAAGCGGTAAAAGAGCACAAAGCCGAAGTTCGTCATATGTTAGGTCAACAAAGCAACAGAGACGATCTTGCTACAGCCCTTTTTATATTGCATGAAGGGGTATCGAGTGCATGGCCAGTGTTGGGCACAGAGGCGGTAATATCTGCTCAAAAAACCGTATTACAATTTTTTAAACAGGAGCAATGAATATGATGATCCCCAAAACGATGAAAGGCGTTCTACTCACCGGCCATGGCGGCCCAGAAGTACTCCAATACCGAGATGATATTGCCGTGCCGTTACCGAGCCCAAACGAAGTGCTTATTCGGGTTCACGCAGCGGGGGTTAACAATACCGATATCAATACTCGAATTGCCTGGTATTCAAAAAACGATGGCGGTGACACCGACGCAAGTTGGTCTGGTAATGCGCTGGTTTTTCCTCGTATTCAAGGTGCCGACGTCTGTGGTGTGATTGTTGCTGTGGGCGATAATGTCAGTGCTGCACGGATTGGTGAGCGTGTATTAATTGAGCCTTGTATTCGTGAAGCTAATGGCGAGGCACTTGAATCTCCTTGGTATAATGGTTCTGAATGTGACGGTGGGTTTGCCCAGTACACTGTTATTGCAGCCAAACATGCATATGCAGTGAACAGTGCGTTGTCTGATATCGAACTAGCTTCATTTCCGTGCTCTTACTCAACCGCCGAAAATATGCTGACTCGCGCTAATGTTACCGCCCACGACCGAGTGTTGATCTCGGGCGCTTCAGGTGGTGTAGGTTCTGCTGCTATTCAACTTGCCAAAGCTCGCGGAGCGCAAGTTATTGCGATTACTAGCCCAAGTAAAAATCAGCAATTACTGGATTTGGGTGCCGACCAAGTGATATTGCGAGATGTTGATTTAGTCGACACCTTAGGTGAAAACAGTATTGATGTTGTTATCGATCTGGTTGCTGGTCCTCAATGGCCGCAGTTTTTACAAGTATTAACACCAGGCGGAAGGTATGCCGTATCGGGTGCGATTGGCGGCGCCTTAGTCGAGTTAGACATCAGAACACTTTATTTAAAAGACTTAAGCTTTTTCGGCTGCACAGTGCTTGAGTCTAAGGTGTTCCAAAACTTAATTCACTGTATTGAACAAGGTAAAATAACCCCCATTGTGGCGCAAACCTTCCCACTAGAAGCGATTGCTCAAGCCCAGGACGTGTTCTTGAAAAAGAAGCATGTGGGTAAAATCGTGTTAACTATTCCTGATTAGCTAATAATTACAATCCAGTTATTAATGCCAATCAGAGGATGGGTACTAATCATGTTCAAGTAGGGGCATTATATAGCTGAGGGATTATTCTTTTTTCATGTCACGATTTGGGTTCAATGACAGGTAGAATGGCCTTGTTCTCACACCGTATCAGCCAACGGTCCGTCAGGTGCGTACTCAATAATGTGATGAACTGCTACACTGTTTTTGGTTATTTTTGAATTTAAGATTATTTTTTTATGCAGCGTCCACCACTACGTCAAGCCAAAACCATCGATAACGTTTTTAATAGTGCTTATTGGCACCTTGGCCAACAAGACTTTACCATTAACGAAATTCGCACCAAGCTTGAGCGTAAAACCGACAATCAACAATGGATTGATACCGTACTCGCCAGACTCATCGAGGGCGGATATTTAAAAAGTGATTTTGACTTTGCGGTACGTTACTGCGAGTTAGCTTTTAGTAACGAAATCGGTATCGGTGCCATAAGGCGTAAGTTACAGCTGCGCGGCGTGAGTGCTACAGAGATTGATACCGCGATAGAACAAGTGATGCACGAGCAAACAGTGGACCTTTTTGAGTTAGCCACATCGCGATTGCTGAGTCGGTTTGAAAATTTCTATGGCACCAACATAGAAAAAGTCTATTCCCAGATGGCCACAAAAGGTTTCTCTCGAGCTGAAATTGATCACGCATTAGCACAACATCCACAACGTGAAACCCTGCGCAGTAAATTAGCCCTCAAAGCCGACAAAGCAGATTTAACCACTGAAATAATCAAGCTGTTTAATAAAGGCAAAGGTAAAACTCTTATCTTGCAGGAATTGAAGCAGCGACTGATTGATGTAAGCGACTTTGAAGAAACCTTGTACCAACTAACGCTAACAGAACATGTCGATTTTTATCAAAGCTGCAAAAATGAACTGGCTAAAAAACGCTATAACTTAGCGGACTATAAAGAAAAGTCGAAAGCGTATGCCTATTTATCCCGTAAAGGGTTTGGCAGTGATGAAATAAAAGAGGCAATGACGCTAGATGATGAGTCATAACGTTTACCGCCGATATCACTGAGACAACGGATATCGGCAAACTTCTTACGACTCACTACTCACGATTTTTTATTCACCATTCACCATTCACCATTGCACTTTTACCGACTTAAACGATGGCTAACAGCTAACAGCTAACAGCTAACAGCTAACATCTAACATCTAACATCTAACATCTACAGCATCATCCTCATGTTATTTAACGAGTTATTGTCAGTTTGATGGGTGTTATTAATACGGCTTTGCCAGATGCAACGGGTCGAGTATCGCTTTGAGTTTCTCTTCGTCCAAATCGGTTTCTTCAAGTGCAATGGCTAATACTGATTTATGTTCTTTATCTGCTCGTTTAGCAATTTTTGCGGCCATATCGTAACCCACCACTGAATTAAGTGCGGTAGCCAGAATAGGGTTTTTCTCCAATGCCTGGGTCAAATGCTCGACATTGGGTTGAAACTCGGCAAACACTTTGTCGGTCATGGCCTGGCAGGCATGGGTTAATAAATTAATGCTAGACAGTAACTTGTCGGCAATCAGTGGCAACATCACATTCAACTGAAAATTACCCGATTGCGCCGCGATGGTAATGGTTGTTTCATTGCCGATGACTTCAGCGGCAATCATGGCTACGGCTTCTGGGATAACGGGGTTAACCTTACCGGGCATTATCGATGAGCCCGGTTGCAGTGCCGTTAAGCTAATTTCTTGTAACCCTGCTACAGGGCCAGAGTTCATCCAACGTAAATCATTGGCGATTTTCAATAACGTAACCGCTAACCCTTTGAGCGCCGAAGCCATGGCTAAGGTGTGATCTTGGCTACTCATATATAACGCAGGCATTACCGCCGCCTGCCAAGGGATTTTATCTTGCTGTTGTAAATCATCACATGCAAGTTTGGCAAAATTGGGGTCACAATTAACGCCAGTGCCAACCGCTGTGCCGCCCAATGGCAATTGATGCAGGCTCAGCTCAACTTGCTGAATTCGAGCTTGAGAACTGTTTAGCTGTTGTTGCCAACATTGCAGTTCTTGACCAAGGGTAATCGGCATGGCATCCATTAAATGGGTGCGACCGGTTTTGACTGTATTGGAATACTCATCGGCCAAAAACGCTAATCTGTCAATCAAGCCCTTAATGGCCGGATACAATAAGCCCTTTAATTGCCTAACCGTACTAATATGAATACAGGCAGGCACCACATCGTTACTGCTTTGCCCCATATTGACATGATCATTAGGGTGAACCTTTGCCTGCAAAATATCGCTGGCGAGGCTGGCAATGACTTCATTAACATTCATATTAGAACTGGTGCCAGAGCCTGTTTGGAACAAATCAATCGGAAAATGCTGCGAAAAATCAAGCTTCTTAGCGGCGATAATCGCTTGTTGAATTGCTTTGGCTATAGCGCTATCTAACAAACCGAGTTGGCTATTAGCCTGTGCAGCAGCTGATTTTATGTCGAGTAGGGCGAGTATCGCTGGCGTCGGAAAGCGCCGCTCAGAAAACTGAAAGTTATCTCTTGCGCGTTGAGTTTGCGCCTGATAATAAACATCATCTGGCACCTGTACTTTTCCCATACTGTCATATTCTATACGCATCTTACTCATAAGGTTTCCGACTCGATTTTTGATTTGGATATGTTAGTGTGTTCACTAAGCTTAGCAGGAAGTGCCAATAAACGTTTATAGGGAGATCAGTAATGAACCATTCTATGCAATTATTGAAACAGCTTGAAAGTAATGGAAAAACTTTCCGGTATTACAGCTTTGATCGATTAGCTGAACACTACGATTTAACCCGCTTACCCTTTGCGGCAAAAATATTATTAGAAAATCTACTGCGATACGAAAATTCGGATTTTGTCCAGCCAGAGGATATTGAAACCTTGGCTCGCTGGGATCTGGATAACTGGTCAGAAACCGAAATTGCCTTTGTTCCTTCTCGAGTCATTCTACAAGATTTTACCGGCGTACCTTCAGTCGTCGATTTGGCCGCTATGCGTGATGCAATCGTGACATTGGGCGGCAATGCCGACGCGATTAATCCACTAAATCCGGTAGAGCTGGTGATTGACCACTCCGTGATGGTCGATGTGTTTGCCGAAACAGGAGCACTGCAAAAAAATACCGCCATTGAGATTCAACGAAACCGCGAACGATATCAGTTTTTGCGTTGGGGTCAGCAAGCCTTCGACAACTTTAAAGTAGTACCGCCAGGGCGCGGTATCGTGCATCAAATCAATCTGGAATATTTGGCAAGAGTGGTCTTTGTTAAAGAGGATGACGATAACCTATTGTATCCCGACACCTTAGTCGGAACAGATTCTCATACTACTATGATCAACGGTTTGGGGGTATTGGGTTGGGGCGTGGGCGGCATTGAGGCTGAGGCCGCGATGTTAGGCCAACCCGTGACCATGTTGTTACCCGAAATTGTCGGATTTGAGTTTATCGGTAAATTGCCCCCAGGAGTTACCGCGACTGATCTAGTGTTAACGGTAACCGAACAGCTGCGCTCATTTGGCGTGGTAGGTAAGTTTGTAGAATTTTTTGGTGCCGGTGTTGATCAATTAACCTTGGCCGATAGGGCAACCATTGCCAATATGGCGCCAGAATACGGTGCTACTTGTGGCATTTTCCCGATTGACCAACAAACGTTAGATTACCTCAAGCTTACCGGTCGTGATCCAGAGCGTATCGCGTTGATCAAAACGTATCTTAAACAGATGGGCATGTGGGCCAGCGCATCCGACAACAAAGCCTGTTATCACGCCAGCTTACAACTGGATTTAGGCAGTATTGTGCCTTCTATCGCTGGCCCCAAAAGACCACAAGACAGAATTGCACTTGAGCAAGCTGGAGTCAGTTTCCGCCAATGGTTGGATAGTCAAATCCCTGTGAGCCACATCGACGCCGAAGGTAAAGACGAGTTGGCAAGCGAGGGTGGTCCATCGGTGCAAGTACCCGTCGCCGATGGTAGTACTGGTGTTGCTTGTCGTTATCGAGATAAAGACTTTGTGCTGGAAGCTGGCGCGGTGGTGATAGCGGCGATAACCAGTTGTACTAATACCTCTAATCCATCGGTGTTAATCGCAGCCGGATTATTGGCCCGAAATGCGCGTAAAAAAGGCTTACAGGTTAAACCTTGGGTGAAAACCAGCTTTGCACCTGGCTCACAGGTAGTGACGGATTATTTAATAAAATCGGGTCTTAATGTCGATCTAGATGCGCTAGGTTTTCAGTTGGTTGGCTACGGTTGTACCACTTGTATTGGTAATTCTGGTCCATTGCCTCAACCCGTTAGTGAAGCGATACAACAGGGCAGATTGAAGGTGTGTTCGGTGTTATCGGGCAACCGTAACTTTGATGGCCGCATCCATCCAGAAGTACAAGCCAATTACTTAGCATCGCCGCCGCTGGTGGTGGCGTATGCATTGGCCGGTAATATGAAAGCCGATATGGTCACAGAAGCACTTGGCGAAGATGTTGATGGTAATGCGGTTTATTTAAAAGATATCTGGCCAGATAATCAGGAAATCCAACAGGTCATGGCCAGCGCGGTACAAAGCGAGATGTTTGTTTCCCGCTATGCCGATGTATACAGCGGCGACGCAGACTGGCAAGGGCTTGAAGTGGTGCAGAGCCAAAAATATAACTGGCCAGATTCCACCTATGTTAAACAGCCGCCATTCTTTGATGGGATCAGTGCTGAAGTACCGAAAGTTATGGCTATCGACAATGCCCGTTGTTTGCTTAAGTTAGGTGATTCGGTCACTACCGACCATATTTCACCTGCGGGGTCTATTGCACCAGACAGCCCAGCCGGAGACTATTTACAACAAGCTGGAGTCGCCATTAAAGACTTTAACTCTTACGGTTCACGCCGTGGCAACCATGAAGTAATGATGCGCGGCACCTTTGCCAATGTAAGGCTAAAAAATCTGCTGGCACCGGGGACCGAAGGCTGTTGGACACGTTTAATGCCTAACGGTGAGTCGATGACTGTATTTGATGCCGCTATGCAGTATCAAAAGCAAGGTACGCCTTGTATTGTGCTTGCCGGTAAGGAATATGGCACTGGCAGCTCGCGGGACTGGGCGGCAAAAGGGCCTGCACTGTTGGGGGTAAAAGCGGTTATAGCGCAAAGTTATGAGCGTATTCACCGTTCTAATTTGGTTGGAATGGGTATCTTGCCACTGCAGTTTATGCCTGATGACAGCGCACAATCGCTAAACCTCACAGGTGAAGAGCAATTTAGCATTCCAGCGGTAAGCGCCGAACAGAAAACCGTTAATGTATCAGTGACCGACAAAGCGGGTAAGCAACATTCGTTTGAAGCTAAAATCCGCATTGATACCCCTAATGAGTTTAGTTATTACCAACATGGCGGCATCTTGCATTATGTATTGCGCAATTTAGCTAGATAATTTAGCTAGATCGTTTAGCTCAGTCAGCGAGGTGTTAGCGAAGTAATTAACTGCTTTAGATAACGTGTAAATACCCTGTAAATAGACCCATGTTTAACAACCTGGGTCTATTTTTTTTACTGTTTGATCATTGTATCTATTTGCATCCCGAATCAACCAATATGCTGGAAAACATAATACTTTCAGTCCTGTTTAAGCGTAAATCGCTCTTGGAAGCACAAAATGCGTTAGTGTTTTTTGCGTTAATCGAAACATGATATATATAGCAGGGCTAGTTAGATAAATAGGTGGTATGTTGTTCATGGGGTTATTGTTGAAGATAAAACGTATTATCTTCATTATTAGCCTATTGATGGGTTGATCAATCCATCAATATAAGCAAAATCCGTTATTTTACATGCAGCATTTAAAAGAATGAGTTTATTATTTTTCAGTAGCCCTCGCGTTAGTGAGAGATTGCACGGCGTTGAGTCCCAAAGGGTATGGGTGAGGGATCTACAGCAGACTTTTGACTCCCTAGTAAGATTACCGTTAATTCAGAATGGCTAAAAATATTATGGAACATAAACGATACTTTCTAATCCTTTCAGTTATCTTTGGCATTGAATTCCTAGTTATTTCTATATCGCCTCATGACCGAGCCGATTGGGCGCTTGAGAATGTATTAGTTGTCTTATCTGCCATCTTCATTTTTTTTACGTATAAGAAATGCCCATTATCGCGACTCTCTTATAGTTTGATATTTGCCTTTATGAGCTTGCATGAAATAGGTTCATATTATACTTATTCCAATGTTCCCTATGATGCATTTTTAACGTCGTATTTTAACTTTAGCCTTAATGAATATATGGGCTGGACCAGGAATAATTTTGATAGATTGATTCATTTGGCATACGGTCTTTTATTGGCATACCCGGTTAGGGATTTGTATTGTCGAATTGCTGGTTTGAAAGGCTTTTGGAGCTATTTAACGCCTTTAAATCTTATTATGGCAACATCGATGCTATATGAATTGATTGAGTGGGGCGCCGCCGAGACATTTGGTGGCGAGCTAGGAATGGCGTATTTAGGCACACAGGGAGATGTTTGGGATGCACATAAAGATATGGCCCTGGCAAGTCTTGGCGGTTTTATAGCTATGGCGATAACCCTTTTTATCCATTCACGTATTCAAAAAGACTTTCGAGAGCAATGGAAATTAAGCTTAACAGTAAAAAAATAAAAATATTAAGCAGAAAAATAAAGCCTTAGCTTGCAACTCGATTAGCAATAGACATTCTCACCTAAGAGTAGTGTTTTTTAGAATGTAACCTATTTTTTCCTTTGCTGTTAATCACGGAGCTAAAAACTGCAGGCTATATTGTTACTCTCAGTGTTAGCCCACAATTTTTAGACCAAATATCCCCCCAAGACACATCAAAATACACAATCTTGCATTTCACGATCGTTTGGTTATTGTTAACGGTAAACCATACCGCCATCGATCATCGGTGCTTGACCTGTCATATAATCAGAGTCAGGACCCGCTAAATATGAAACAAAGTTGGCGACATCTACAGGTGTTTGCGCACGACCTAGTGCGATACCTTTCACGTATTTTTTAAACGTTTCACCTATTGCTGCCCCAGTAATTTCAGAAAAACGTTTATCAATCTCAACCCACATATCGGTTCCGACCACACCAGGGCAATAAGCATTTACTGTAATACCTGCACTAGCATATTCCTGTGCTGCTGCCTGAGTTAGCGCGCGCACTGCAAATTTAGTCGCCGAGTATGCACCTAGTAAAGCAAACCCGTTATGGCCAGCAATGGAAGAGGCATTTATAATTTTTCCTTTTTGTTTGCGTTCGATGAATTTCTTTGCCGCGGCTTGAATGCCCCAAAGTGTTCCATCTACGTTGATCTTTTGGATTTTATCCATGTCTTCTTGGGTAATATCTGATATGGCTTGAACCTGCGCAATACCTGCGTTATTCACCATAATATCGAATCCACCTAAGGTTTTTTCTGCATGGTTTATAGCGGCATAAACTTGTTCTCGGTCGCTTACGTCAGCTTTGAAAGTCGTTGATTTTCGACCAAAAGCTTCTACCTCAAGAGATACCGCGAGCATTTTTTCTTCGTTTAGATCAACGATGGCAACATTTGCCCCATCTTTTGCTAAACGAAGTGCAATGGCACGTCCGATGCCCTGACCAGCGCCAGTGACGAGAGCGACTTTTCCTTGTAATGACATATCTGACTCCTTTTTGATAATGGGAAAAGGAAGACCTTTGCATCGCCTTCCAGATAACGATTGAATGATCAGTTTACAAGGACGTAGAGCAATAAAATTAGATATAGATCAATTTGAGCCAGCATAGTGGTTAAAAATTAAACATGTTTAATCTCTAAGAATGACCTTTCAATATTAGTGATGTTAAGTTCGAAATTGTTTCATGTTGGGAAGGTCTGCTAGCTTATTTCTGCCTTAAAGTTGGTTAGGCCATAAATACATAAAGGCCATAAGTACAAAACAAAAAAACACCTGGATCCCGGCTCAAAAGCATTACCGGGACGACGAGAAGGCTGTTAGCAATCATCTGTTCATATATGAGTAGATGCCTTAGCTTGTAAATGTCCACTAGCACGTCAGCAAAACTGCAAGAATTGATAATGTTTTTCAAGGAAGAAACTACAATATGATCATGCTGGTTTAAACTGGTTAGGTGGAATGTCACCTGAGGTGATCAACCGTTATTGGGTGTGACGTTCCACTTTGTATCGAGAACAACAACCTTACCTAATAGTTGTTCGATGTACTCCGATGGGCGGGCTATCTCTCGTAATTTTGGCAATACATTGTTTGCGTATATTTCATGAGCTTCTGGTGATTCCCAATGCGTTACCACTAAGTAACAGTCATGGTGTTTAACATGGCGCCAAACGTGACCGCCTAAACATCCGAGTTGCGTTGACAGTTGAGGGTTCCAGATAAGTTGTTGATCTCGATTAAACCTATCAATGTCCAGTACTCTTGAGCAGTAAGCGATTCTTAATACTCCAGCACCTGAAAAATTAATCTGTAAGTCAGATATGGTTGAAACTAGTTCGAAGTAATTAACTGAACAATGACGATAAGTGGATTGTTGTTTATTACTTAAATAAATATCATCGTGGATAGTTCTCATGAATTCACTCACGTGAAACTGAGATTCCCAAAAACCTAAAATAATGGCTGTGCTTGACGATGCTTCCCATCCACCTGCTTGTCCAACAAAACCGTTACACGTCGACAGTTGACTCCAGGCACTCTGACTTTGTGAAAAAGCCTCCTGTTTACCGTCATCAACCTCGCACATAATCAATTTTGCTATAGTCAAAATGGCTCCTAATATTGATGGTTCATGAGTCAATATGGCTCTTCAAAGCTGAATCTATCAGGGAACAATATCTTTGTGGTGTTGGAGTCACCACGCCCAGTGCTAGCAGCAAAGTTTAACTGTTCAATACTTCTTTTTGACGGAACAAAACCATAGCAACTAACGCCTTTGATTCCGTTTTCCTTGGATAAGTTATTTCTGTTCTAGTTTGTAACTAATCTTATTGATGTACCAGGTTTTATCGCCTTGAGGTGTGCTCACTACCGCTTCATCGTCGACTTGTTTTTTGAGTAACGCGCGGGCCATGGGCGAGTCGATGGAGATGTAGTCTTTACGTTCGTCGTAAATTTCTTCTGGGCCGACAATTTTAAAGGTTTTAATGTCACCGGCGTCGTTTTCAATTTCAACCGTGGCGCCAAAAAACACTTTGCCTTCTTGCTCTGGTGCGTAATAGACAATTTTGAGTTCCGGCAGCAGCTTGCGTAAATAACGTACTCGGCGGTCAATTTGCCTTAATAAACGTTTATTAAAAGTATAATCAGCGTTCTCGGAGCGATCTCCCAAACCTGCCGCCCAAGTGACAATTTTAGTCACTTCAGGACGTTGTTCTTTCCACAGGTAATCGTGCTCAATTCTGAGTTTATTGTAGCCTTCTAAAGTGATTAACTTAGTTTTCACGCGGTTTACTCTTAATGTGGTCGAAGAACGGTGAGGTTTTATATAAGCCGTAATATTATCATCTGTGTTTTAGCACTTCATGCCCGATGATGCATTCTTTTTATCGATTATCTATAAAGACATCATAAAGCCTTTCGTACTAGCAGCGAACTGGTGGTCTTTATGGTATCTTTGGCATAATTTTATTTTAAACCATGTCGAATTCGATTGATTATGCATAATATTGCCCAGATTATCGCTCAAGAACTTAATGTCCGTGAACAACAGGTCACAGCGACCATTGCGCTATTAGATGATGGCGCCACCGTGCCGTTTATTGCGCGCTATCGTAAAGAAGCTACCGGTGGTTTAGATGACACTCAGTTGCGTAACTTGTTTTCTCGTTTAGGTTATTTACGTGAGTTACACGACCGCCGCCAAGTGGTGTTGTCGAGCATTGATGCGCAAGGAAAATTAACCCCAGCGTTAACTCAAGCGATTAATGACGCCGACAGTAAAACCCGCCTTGAAGATTTATATCTGCCATTCAAACCAAAGCGTCGTACTAAGGGCCAAATAGCCATCGAAGCGGGTATTGAGCCGCTTGTAGATGCAGTGCTAGCCAATCGTCAATTAGATATAGAAAGTAAAGCAACTGAGTTTATTAATCCTGATGCGGGTTTTGCCGACTCTAAAGCGGTACTAGATGGTGCGCGTTTTATTTTAATGGAGCGTTTTGCTGAAGATGCAGAGTTGCTGCGTAAAGTGCGCCAGCATTTATTACAGCAAGCTGTGCTTGAAAGCCGCATGGTAAAAGGTAAAGAAAAAGAAGGCGCTAAATTCCGCGACTACTTTGAACATAATGAGATGATGAGTAAAATCCCATCTCACCGTGCTTTAGCCATGTTGCGCGGCCGTAACGAAGGCATGTTAAGCCTGTCGATGAACGCCGATCCCGATACTCAAGCGACAGAAGGCAGTTATTGTGAAGTGATTATTAGCGATCACTTTAAGTTAGAACTGACTAACTCTAGCGTTGATGAATGGTTGAAAACGGTAGTGACCTCGACTTGGCGCATTAAAGTTGCCTTGCAAATGGAAACAGAGTTTATCGCTAAGATGCGTGAAAGCGCGGAAGAAGAGGCCATTAGAGTGTTTGCCCGTAACCTGGGCGATTTATTAATGGCGGCTCCTGCTGGTGCTAAAGCAACTATGGGACTCGATCCTGGTATCCGTACTGGTGTGAAAGTCGCGATTGTTGATAACACCGGTAAGCTGGTGGCCCACACCACTATTTTCCCGCATGCGCCACAAAACTTATGGGACAAATCGATTCGTACCTTAAGTAATTTAGTGACCATGCATAAAGTTGAAATTATTGCGATTGGTAACGGTACTGGCTCGCGTGAGACCGACAAGCTAACTGGCGAGTTAATCGCTGCCGTGAAAGAAACGCATCCGACGCTGACCAAAGTGATTGTGAGTGAAGCGGGCGCATCGGTATATTCGGCCTCTGAGTTTGCCGCTAATGAGTTTCCTAATCTTGATGTGTCAATTCGTGGTGCGGTATCAATTGCGCGTCGCTTACAAGATCCGCTAGCAGAGTTAGTAAAAATTGAACCCAAAGCAATTGGCGTAGGACAATATCAGCATGATGTAAGCCAAAGCCAGTTATCGCAGTCGCTTGATGCCGTCGTCGAAGACTGTGTTAACGCTGTAGGTGTTGACTTAAATATGGCATCAGCGCCGTTATTAGCTCAAGTTGCTGGCTTAACCAAAATCTTAGCTAAAAACGTGGTTGATTTTCGTGACGCTAATGGTCAATTTACCAATCGTAAGCAGTTATTGAGTGTGGCTCGTTTAGGGCCTAAAGCTTATGAGCAAGCAGCGGGTTTTTTACGTATCCGTAATGGTGATAATCCATTGGATTCATCATCTGTTCATCCAGAAGCTTACAGCCTAGTTGAGTCGATTGCTGGTGCTAAGCAATTGCCATTAACTGAACTGATTGGTAATAGCGATTTGTTAAAACAGATTAATGCTGCCGATTTTGTTACCGACGCATTTGGTGTGCCGACCATTAATGATATTTTAGCCGAACTAGACAAGCCCGGACGCGACCCTCGTGGTGAGTTTAAAACGGCTACTTTTAAAGACGGCATAGAAGAATTGAAGCACCTTAAAGTCGAGATGATTTTAGAAGGTGTAGTCACCAACGTGACCAACTTTGGTGCCTTTGTTGATGTGGGTGTGCATCAAGATGGTTTAGTGCATATTTCATCGTTAACCGACAAGTTTGTTAGTGATCCACATACTGTGGTTAAAGCCGGTGATGTGGTTAAAGTGAAAGTGATGGAAGTGGATATTGAGCGTCGTCGTATTGCGTTAAGCATGCGTCTTGATGAAAAAATTGATACCGAAAAAGCAACCAGACAGTCGCAGGGTAAGCCACAAAATAGTTACCAGAAAAAGCCAGTTGCGGGTAAATCTTCAGCCAATACCAAGAGTTCTGGTCATAATAAACCAGCCAGTAAACCGGTTAAAGCACCACAAAATGCGGCTATGGGTAATGCGTTTGCTGATGCCTTTGCCAAGATAAAAAAATAATCAATTATACGGTGTGGTAAAACACATTTAGCTAATATATTGATTATAAAGCCTTTGCACTTATGTGTAAGGGCTTTTTTTTAGCTCATTTTTATATTTTGAAACTGAATATAACCGCACAGCAATAATTCAGTTTTTATTCAGTGGATCTTAAGTGTTTTAGTTGAATATCAGCGCCAGTCGAGTTTATTGCGAGTGGCAAAATTGAAATTACTAACGAAAACATTTTCCAGTATCACCCCAAAGAGCATCAGTTACGAGGCGATGACCTGCATTATCGCTGTCTATTTTGGCTTGGTATTAAATTTTCCGATAATCCGTAAAATCTATCAGTTATCAGCAGATGGTCATGTGCTGTTTTCTTTGTCACCTGCATTGTTATTAAGCAGTTGTTTTATGCTTATTTTTAGCTTATTTGCTTTTAAATTTGTTTTTAAACCCGTGATGATTGTGTTGTTACTGACATCGTCAGCGGCCATGTATGCGATGTTGCAGTACAACGTGATGTTTGATTACGGCATGATTGAAAATATTTTTGAAACCAATTCTGGTGAAGCTTTTTCATATATAAGCTTACCTTCAATTAGCTATGTGATGGTGTTAGGGGTAATACCTTCTGTTTTGTTATACCGCACTAAATTATCGAGTGGTCCGTCACTGGCCAAAATAGTGCTTCGTCGCGCTGGCTTTACAATATTCAGCGTCGTGTTAGTCGGGTTGATGGTGCTGTTTTTTTACAAAGACTATGCGTCAGTGGGGCGCAATAATAATTATCTGAATAAGATGATTATTCCTGCACATATTTATAATACGGTTAAATACCTAAACAACCGTTACTTTACCGAAAAGTTAACCTTTGACCCTATTGGTCAAGATGCACAGCTAACCCCAAGCGTGAATGGCAAACCGACCCTTATGGTGCTTGTTGTAGGCGAAACTGCCCGTGCAGAAAATATGGCGTATAACGGTTACCAACGTAACACCAACCCATACACAGAAAACCTAGGCATGATTGCCTTACAGAATGTGTCGTCGTGTGGCACGGCTACCGCGCATTCGTTACCGTGCATGTTCTCAAACCTCATCCATGACAATTATAATCGTGAAGTTGCTGATGCACGAAATAATGTGCTTGATGTAGTTAAGGCGGCTGGTGTTAACGTGACATGGTTTGAAAACGATGGCGGCGATAAAGACGTAGGAGCCCGCATTAATAAGATTGATATTTCGCCGAGCGAGCCAAATCCATTATGTGATGGTTTAAGTTGTTATGACGAGATTTTAGTTGAAAAACTTAGGCAAAAATTACAACAAGACAGCCAAGCCAGTGCGCTGTCGGGTAAAGGTTTAGATAATCAATTTATCGCTTTGCATACTATTGGTAGCCACGGACCAACATATTGGCAGCGTTACCCAGCCGATAAGGCGTTATTTACGCCAGCTTGTAGCCGCAGCGACATTGAAAACTGTAGCGACCAAGAGATTGTTAATGTTTACGACAATACTATTGCTTATACCGATTTTGTGTTGGCAGAAACGATTAATGTACTTAAGCAATATCAAGACAAATATAACGTCGCGCTGGTGTATTTATCTGACCATGGTGAATCATTGGGTGAAAGTGGAATGTATTTACACGGTACGCCTTACAGCATTGCGCCGAGCCAGCAAACTCATGTGCCTTGGTTTATGTGGTTACCACAAGACTACACACAAGCTAAAGACATTGACCGTGAATGTGTTGCCGAGCATGCATTAAGTGGTTCGTACTCACATGACAACTTGTTCCATACATTGTTAGGGCTTTACGGCGTCAGTAGCTCGGTACGTGATCCTAAGTTAGATATCACCACCGATTGTAAAATGAACTAGGGATATACCGATGACAATTTCAGTTTCATCGTCTACGTCAGATGATAATGTTACAAAGAATACGGCAAAGAACGCGACAGCCAAGCAGCCAAAAATTGTGGTGAAACGCCATGGCATTATGCGCTTGCTGTATACCTGCAAACATACCTTTAATGGTTTAAAGTGGATGTGCCGTAATGAAGCGGCATTTCAGCAAGAGTTAATGCTGTTTATTCCATTAACTGTATTTGCTTGTATGGCAAATATTAGTGCAGCGCAATCTGCCATGTTAGTGCTGGCGTTACTATTTGTATTGTTTGCAGAACTGGTTAACACTGCAGTTGAAGTAGTGGTTGATCGTATTGGCTTGGAGTTTCATGAATTATCTGGGCTAGCCAAAGATATAGCCTCTGCATTTGTGTTTCTCAGCATGCTGATGGCAGCGATTGTTTGGTGGGTTGTTTTGTGGGCATAATTGCTTAGTTGAGCGTTAATCTGTCCGCAACGTGTCGGCTGTTAACTTATCTCTATGGCTAGCATAGAGATAAGTTTGCTCATGGTAGTTTGTTATCTCGAGTTTAGATTATTTTCCATTTTGACTGCATCACTCGTAATATGGATATAGGCGCAATTATGATAAAGGACACTCAATGAAAGTGTTGTTAATTGAAGACTCTGAAGCACTTCGTCGCGGCATTAGAGTTGGGTTAGATCATTTAGGTTATACCGTTGATGAAACAGGTGATGGTTCTGAGGGCTTAAGCATGGCGCTCACAAATTCTTATGATTTCATTATTTTGGATCTCATGCTGCCTAATGTAGATGGTCTGAGTTTACTTAAGAGTATTCGTAAATTAGGTAATCAGTCTAAGGTCATTATTTTATCGGCTAAATCACAAGCTGAAGATCGTGTTACTGGCTTATTGGCGGGTGCTGATGATTATCTGAGTAAACCATTTTCGTTTGACGAATTACAAGCCAGATTACTTTGCCTAGGCCGCCGTGGTGAACTCAATCAACAAGTTAAAACTATTTGTGTTGCGAACTTTGTTTTAGACACAAATAACAAATCACTTCATGCAGATGGCCATTACATCGACTTAACCAAAAACGAATTTAAAATTGTTGAATATTTATTTAGTAACCCTAAGCAAGTACTTAATCCTGAACAAATCAGCGAAGCAGTAGTGGGTTCATTTAATCATTTATCGAAAAATACTATCGAGGCTCATTTATCGTCAGTGCGTAAAAAAGCTAAAGCCGTTGGGGTGACGCTACCGATAAAAAATAAACGTGGTTTTGGTTATTTTGTAGGTGAACATTAATGAGATCGTTAACCACAAATCTAGTGAATACCATGACCTATGTGGTATCAGCCATGTTGATTTTGGTGTTTTTGGCGATTGATATCAGTATCGATAATTGGGTTGATGTTGAATTTGATAGCGCGTTAACAGACAAGTCTAACTACCTAAAGACCTTAGTTAAAGTGACGCCAGAAGGCACCGAGTTTGATTTTGCTGGCGAGTTTATGCCTGAATTTGGCACCTCGACTAAAGCAAGCTTTTTTCAGTTGTGGCAAGGCTCAAGCGTGTTTGAACGATCTGAATCGTTGCGTAATTTCGAGGGGGTCGATTTACTTAAAAAAGACATGCCGATCAATAGTGCCTTTTTTGCTGATGTAGTGTTACCAGATGGTCGAGACGGTCGCGCTATGGTGTCTTATTTTGAGCCGCAAGTACCTAAAGTCGATCGTGAAATTATAGGTCAAGTCGAACCCATGTGGTTAACCATAGCCATTACCACAGAAGATTTATCGCAAATTTTGGTGATCATCGATTCTAGTTTAGCCATTGGCTTACTACTGGTGATTGTATTGATCCGCTGGGCCGTAGTGAAGGTGATTCATCGTGGTTTGACTCCGTTGAACGAATTAAACGTGTCGCTAAAAAGCGTTGATGTCACTAAAAAATACATCCCACTGTCTAGCGAATCAGAACGTTATCTTGAAATTGAACCGATACGTAATGAGTTGAATAAGTTTGTCAAAATTAGCCAACAATACCTACAAACAGAAAAGCGCATTACTGCCGATATCGCTCATGAACTGAAAACGCCCATCAGTGAATTGATTAGCTTGAGCGAGATTTATATTCGTTATCCGGATGATCAGCGTATTGGCGTGAGCTATAAGCAAGATGTACTCAGTATTAGTTTACGGATGAAAACAATCGTCAATAATTTATTACTATTGCAGCAAGCCACATCAGAAAATATTAATCTGCATCGCCAACATATCAATATCAAAACCGTGATGGATCAGGTTATTAATGAATTAGCATTTAAGTATTCAACTATTCACTCTCGTTTGAATATTGAAAATAGTGTTTTGGATCCAAGCTGCCTTGCCGATGAGTTTTCTTTGCATCTCATTTTGACCAATTTATTTGATAATGCACTGTATTACAGTCCGCCGAAGTCATCGATTAAAATAAGGTTAGTTGCTGATAATAAAGGCTTAAGATTCAGTATTGAAAATCAATTAGTCACCAGTATCAACGCGAATGATTTAGAGAGGCTTACTCTACCATTATTCCAGGCGGAGCAATCGCGTTCAAACAGCGAGAGGCATGGATTGGGGTTGGCCATTGTTGAAAACATTGCCAAAGTGAATGGATTTGAGTTTAGCTTTGAATTAGTTTCGGATGACAAAATTATGTTTGCTGTGTTGATTCCGAATGGTCATGCGGCAATGGTGTAAATCTATGCAAAAAATCTTCAAAAAAACAGAATTTAACTGACTGTAAATAAGATGTTAATATATGTTATTACGCCCTGAACTTAATGCCCTTGCTAAGGTCTTAGGCTCAGATGGTTTTTGTTACTGTGTCTTTTAGTCGTTCAGTTACGATAAAGATATTGAAAATTTTGCAAAAAATCCTGTTTTAAATCGCTGAGTAAACAAGGTTTTCAGTAACACGATAAGCTTAAGTTGCCCTTAAGATAAGCATACTAGTCTATTACCCAGTAATAATGTTATTACATTTGGGATAGCTTGTTGCGAATTTAATTGCACATGAAGCCTAAAAATAATAATAATTTTGGAGCAATAAATGGCTGTAAATTTCTTTAGTCTTGGTACTAATTCAAGTGAGTTTAGTACAAAAAAGACTTCGAATAATTTATTTCAAGCAATTGTTATATTTAGTGTTATCTCTCTTCTTATAATGAGTTTGAGCCGTATTGGCTTGTCTTTATGGCAAGCTGAACGGGTATCCGATGCCCAGGGGTGGGGCTACATTTTACTGCAAGGTTTACGGGTCGATTTTGCCTCTTTATGTTGGCTGTGGGGTATTGCAGCACTTGGAACCGTGGTATTTGCTGGTGAGCATTTAGTTGGCCGTGTTTGGCTGATGATATTACGCGTATGGCTCACACTAGGTTTGTGGGTGGTGGTTTTTCTTGAGGCATCATCGCCGTCGTTTATTGCTGAATATGGTTTTAGACCTAACCGTTTATATGTTGAATATCTGGTTTATCCAAAAGAAGTGTTATCGATGTTATGGGCAGGGCGTAAAGGCGAGCTTATTTTATCGGCGCTGATCACCGTGGGTACCTTATGGGGTGGCTGGTGGTTAAGTGGAAAATTAACGCAATATATTCGTTTTCCTAAATGGTATTGGCGTCCAGTGCTTGCGGTTATCGTCATTGCTATTACGGTGCTAGGTGCGCGGTCATCATTGGGGCATCGACCTCTTAATCCTTCATTGGTGGCATTTTCTGACGATCCTTTAGTTAATTCTTTAGTGTTGAATTCCTCTTTCTCATTAATCTTTGCAATTAAGCAAATGAGTAACGAAGAAGATGCATCGAAAGTGTATGGCAAGTTAGCCGACGAAAAAGTGATCGACATTGTGCGCCGTGAAAGTGGCCGACCACTGAGTGCATTTACCTCATCGACCATACCGACGTTGTCATTTAATCAAGCCAGCTATACCGGTAAACCAAAGAACCTTGTGATCATTTTACAAGAAAGCTTAGGTGCGCGTTTTGTGGGAAGTTTAGGTGGCTTACCGTTAACGCCTAATATTGATGAGCTTTCTCAACAAGGGTGGTTTTTTGAAAATTTATACGCTACTGGTACACGTTCAGTAAGAGGTATAGAAGCGGTGACAACCGGTTTTACACCTACGCCAGCACGTGCAGTTGTGAAACTCGGTAAGAGTCAAACAGGCTTTTTTACCATCGCTGATTTATTGAAGCAACATGGCTATACCACGCAGTTCATTTATGGTGGTGAAAGCCATTTTGATAATATGCGCAGCTTCTTTTTAGGCAATGGTTTTACTGATATTGTTGATCAAGGTGACTATAAAGACCCAGCGTTTGTGGCGTCTTGGGGGGTGTCTGATGAGGATTTATTGTTTAGAGCAGACGAAGAGTTTTCGCGGATGCACAAACAGGGTAAACCATTCTTTAGCTTAGTGTTTAGCTCAAGTAATCATGACCCATATGAGTTCCCTGATGACCGTATTGAGTTGTATGAACAACCACAATACACCATGCATAACGCGGTGAAATATGCCGATTATGCAGTGGGTGAGTTTTTCAAAAAAGCTAAAAAATCAGATTACTGGAAGGATACCTTATTCCTGATTGTTGCAGATCATGACAGTCGAGTGGGTGGCGCTGCACTAGTACCAGTGTCTCGTTTCCGTATTCCTGGGCTTATTTTAGGTGACGGGATTGATGCGAAGCGCGATCCACGTGTTGTGAGCCAAATTGATATGTCACCGACGTTAATTTCGTTGCTGGGTATTTCGGATAGTTATCCAATGCTAGGCCGTGATTTAACTAAAATGCCAGACTCATGGCCGGGTCGAGCGATGATGCAGTATGACAAAAACTTCGGTTTACTGGAGGGAGATAAAATGACTATTTTACAACCTGAATTACCTCCTGAAAGTGTTACTTATGATTTTGTTACTGAAAAACTGACTCCGACAACGTTGAATGAACCTCAAGCAGAAGCTGCATTAGGCTGGGCATTATGGGGCAGTTTAGCATACAACAAAATGTTGTACCGTACGGCTAATTCAGAGGCAAAATCGACACTGTCTGATATGGCTACCACGGAAGTATCACGCTAATATTTTTAGTTGAGACTCATTATTTGGAGCGGATTGCTGTTGATAAAATTGACCAATCCGTTGACCAAATTGTTGGTAGCTAGCTTTGGATACACCAGTGTCTAGCGCTTGGCGTTGACGAGGTTCAGGTGTTGTTTTAGCGTTTGTAGATTGTGTTTTTAGTTGAATATCTTTACGTTGCAGCGCCGGGGTTTGGCTCGCCATGATTCTAATGACTTGAGGCCGAATGACTGGCGAAGCAATTGCTTTAGACTCTACCGCTTGTTGAGTGGCACTTTGTTGTTGTCGTTTAGCTTGCTCTTGCTGCTGTTTTTTCTCTGCGACAGTGTAAGGCGTAGCACGTTCATTTTGTTGATTTAATGGACGTTCTGCATGCTCTTTTGTCGGTTCTTGTGGCGGGATAATCGGCGGTTTTTGTTGATTGTCCACTCGCGCAAGATCCGTCGCAACATTTGAAGTTGCTAACGGTATTTGTGGATAATGAGTGGTAATTATCATGTTGACCTTGTCAATACGACGCCTTGACTAAATTATAGACAACATTTGGCTAAGGCTAAAGTGCTATTAAGATATTTTTAGCGGTATTTTGTGATCCACGGTAATAAATGGTCTAAAAATGCATCAGGATGCGAAATAAACGGCGCATGGGATGCCTTATGGAGCAGCACATCTTCAATGTTGTCACTGCTTGGTAATGACGAGATAATCTTTCTCGGCACCAAACTATCTAACTTTCCCCAAATTCGTAACCATGGCCGCTGTATTTGAGTGATCGTGGCACGTAAATCCACCTGCGCTAACATATCCAATCCTTGGGATAAACCTTGTTGTGTCGGCAATGGCTTGCTTAACACTAAGCTTTTTATTTGTTGGATGTCAGCTTTGGGGTTATCACTTCCCATGGCTTGAATCGCCAGAAATCGTTCAACAGTACGAGACAAATCGCGACTTAATTGTCTTGAAAATTGTGCCAATACATCAGGCTGAATACCAGGCCAGGCGGGGCTGATATCATCTATTCCATGAGTCATAACACTTTCGTGGGCCATAAAACATGGGGATGAGGCAATAGTGACTAATGCAGCCACTGACTCTGGGTAATCGATGGCAATTTGGCTAGCGATTAACCCACCTAGCGACCAACCAATCCAAATCGCCTGCTGTGGAAGTTGCTCTGCAAGTGCTTGTGACCATTGCGTTATGCCTCCGTCGATATTAGGACTTAACCCAAAACCCGGCAAATCCACATAATGCACTCTATACTGGTGCAATGCGTTTTTTAATGGACTAAAGACTTGGTTATTCACCCCCCAACCGTGTAATAGCACTATGTCTTGGCCTTGTGAGCCTACGGTATCAATATGCAATGCAGGAAAACTCACGGTTAACACCTCTTTTGAGTCTATTTAATGGAATGAATAGCCAATGCCGCCAATCAATATTTCAATCGACATCACCCACATACTAGGCTTATGCCTCAAGCACATTCAGCATGCTAGGGTGATTTTACTAGGCAGTTTACCCAACCGTTGCTTGCTGTGCCAGCAAAGGATAGATCAAACGGGTTATCAGCAATTGTTTCCTAATCAAGTCCTCACAGGTGTTTGCCAAGTGTGTTTAGCGGCGAGTTTGTATCAGCATGAAGTGTGCTTAGGTTGTGGTCGCGAAATAGCTCTGCTGCAGGCTTATTGTGGAAAGTGTTTGAAACAAGAGCCCAATTATGTGGTTGCACCTTGTAGTTATCATCAAGGACTGGGACCTGTTATTGCCGCCATTAAATACCAACAGCAATGTGCACCGCTTAACGCGATAACTCAGCAATTAGCCTGTCGAGTCGCATTATTAATTAAGCACGGCATTATTAGGCGTCCACAAGTGTTAATCCCCGTTCCATTACATCCAAATCGTTTACGTCAGCGAGGTTTTAATCAAGCTTGGCTCATTGCTAAAGAGTTAAGCCTTTTAACGAATATTCCTCTAGATGATCGTTGCTTAATTCGAATTGTTGATACTTTGCCACAAACGGGACTAGCGGGTAAGCAGAGGCGTAAAAACTGCCATGGTGCATTTGCATTACAACCAAACATGACATATCAGCGTGTTGCGTTGATTGATGATGTGGTCACGACTGGAACAACCGTAGATGAAATTGCAGGTTTATTTAGTCTACAGTTTATCCATGTGCAGACTTGGTGCCTTGCGCGTGCTGAAGCGCCGGGATTGTTAGATTAAATCTTTTTAAGGGTAGATTAACCTAGGTTTAGGTTAGATTAATTCGATTTGAGTAATAACAAGATTTTTTGTAAATAAAAACAATTAATTAATATTTCTTGTAGCCCATGGTATGTGGGGCATTGCCGTTTTTTTAGGGTTAAAAAAAGTTGAACTGGATCATTTTTTCGAGATCAAATCCCACGGACACTACAAAGCCAATGCAACACAGAGTATCATATGTCTAATTCTTACTAATTTACTCAGGTATTCCCTGACGGAGCAGGTTTTTATGATCACCATTACCGATACAGCTCAGGCCCATTTCGTCAAATTGTTGGCCGACCAGCCGGAAGGTACGCACATTCGTGTGTTTGTTATCAGCCCAGGTACTGCACAAGCAGAGTGTGGTGTGTCTTATTGTCCACCTGATGCCGCTGAAGCTGATGATGTAGAACTTCCATTTAATGGCTTTAGTGCAATGGTTGATGAAAAGAGCGCACCGTTCTTAGATGATGCCAGCATTGATTTTGTGACCGACCAGCTTGGTTCGCAACTGACATTAAAAGCACCTAACGCAAAAATGCGTAAAGTGTCTGGTGATGCACCATTAGTTGAACGTATTGAATATGTTATTCAATCAGAAATTAATCCACAACTTGCCAGCCATGGCGGTAACATCATGTTAGTAGAAATTACTGACGCAGGTGTTGCAGTATTGCAGTTTGGTGGTGGATGTAACGGTTGCTCACAAGTTGATATCACTTTAAAAGATGGTATTGAGAAGCAATTATTAGATATGTTCCCAACGGAATTAACTGGTGTGCGTGATGTAACAGAACATCAGCATGGCGAACATTCTTACGCTTAATCGCGTGATGAATTACTGCTAATAAACAAAGCTAAAAAATAAAAACGCGACTTTATTCTGGGTCGCGTTTTTGTTGGTGTCGATTAGGTTTTCGTCATCTCGTGGTTTTAGTCGTCTCGAGTGAGTACTTCGAGTAATTCAATATCAAAAAACAAATCAGAGTTTGCTGGAATACGCTCACCAATCTGGCGTTCTCCATAGGCTAAATGAGCCGGGACAGATAGCTGACGCTTGCCACCTACATTCATGCCAATAATGCCCTGATCCCAGCCTTTAATGACTCTGCCGGTACCAATGACACACTGAAATGCATCAGAAGCATCAAACTGGCTCCCGTCGGCTAATCGACCGCTATAACGAGTGGTAATTAGCGCGCCTTTAACTGCGGTTTTGCCGCTGCCAACTTCAATGTCGGTGATAATCAATTCTTGAGTCATAGTGTTCTCGTGTGTGAAGACTTGGTCTATTTAAGGTTATTTTACCCCAAGATTGGTCGCTAAGAAGTGTTCTATAGCAATGAATGTTGTAAGACGATGTTCATTACTACTTAAGTAATGATCGCCATTTTCCAGTTCGATATACTTTACGGGTTTATGTAAATCCTTAAGCGCATCATACATTTCTTCACTGTGTTGTACTCGCACCACGCGATCTTTAGTGCCGTGGATTAATAACACCGGCACGTTAATATTAGCCACTTTGCTAATAGGTGAGCGCTGATATAAATCGTCGTAATCATCACCAATTTGTTTTTTAACAATTTTACTGTTGTCGTACCGACGCGATGATTTAACTAAATATTCAAGGTCTGTCACGCCCGCAACACTAATGGCACATTGATACAGATCTGGGGTGATAGCTACGCCCATTAATGCGGCATAACCGCCGTAACTCGCACCGACAATACACACGCGTTTTGGATCGCTAATACCTTGTTCGATAAGCCAGTGAGTACCATCCTCAATGTCGGTTTGCATTTCTAGGCCCCAGTTTTTAAGACCCGAATTCATGAAATTGAATCCATAGCCTGACGAGCCGCGAAAGTTCATTTGTAGCACAGCATAACCACGATTAGCTAAAAACTGCGCCCAATAATCAAACGTGGTTGAGTCGTAGCTAATAGGTCCGCCATGGGGGAAAATTATGGTCGGTAAGTTTTTGGCGACAATGTCTTTTGGAGTGGTGAGGAAGGCTTCAATGGCTAAACCATCACGAGCATTATAATGGACTGTTTGCGGTTGAGATAACACTTCTGGTGGCAATTGGCTGTAACGGTAAGCTATAGGGTAAAGTGCCTTTTGGTCTCTATTACCAAAGTAATACGCACCAGATTCTATAGGGCCAGTTGCATAAACGATGTAACGACGTTCATCATCACTGAACTGAGTGATCACATTATGTGACTCTGGTAATGCAGTTGTAAGACCATTGTTCAACTTGATATAATCTTGGTCCCAGAACAGATATTCACCTTCAATGTCGGTGCTTAAACCAATGACCTTTTGTTTTAGCGCGGAATACACGAGCCAGCCTTCAATATCGTAATTTTCATTGTGAGAAACGAGTTCTTTAGTCAATGTTGGGTCAGTTAAATTGACTTTAAAGATGGCTTTAAAACCTTGATGATAGGCGCTGATATATAAGATATTAGGATCATGGTCAAAACCGATAGGCCAAATTACGTCTTCTGCTAAAGCCTCGAACTCCCATAATTTGCGGAGATCTTCACCCGCTCCTTTTTGTTCGTAAATACGGTAGGTTGTGTCATCGCGATAAATACCAATACGCACATTGTGCTGCCTATCGGTTAACCAGTTTCCAATGTGTATACGTGCTGGTTGTAAAGTCTTGATACCGCCTGTTTTTAAACTGACTTTAACGACGCTTTCATATTGCGGTTTAGAACCTAAACCTTGAATTTGCATAAGGATGTGGTTTGGATCGGTGTCAAGATAATCAATAACCGATGCTTGTAATTGCGGTAAATCGACAAAACGCGATAGAGAACGATTAGAAAACACACTTGAGGTTTTATTGTCGCTCAGTGAGTATTTTATTAACCGTGTTTCGGTTGTGGGAACACCTCGACGGATGGCGGGATATTTAGACTCGATTAAGATGACATCATTATTTGCCCACGTTAACGATAAAATGACAAATTTCTGATTGTCAGTCTGTAATGGGTAAATATCTTTATTGGTTTGAATATCGCGAATAGTGAGTACTTGGCCCTCAAGCTCATTAGTACTGACTCGTACAAGAGACGCAATTTTTTTACCGTCTGGAGATAAGCTAACAAAGCGGACATCTGGGATGCTGGCAAAGGCTTCTATAGGCAGAGGTTTGGCAAATGAGCTAAGCGAAAATAGACATAAACTAATAACAACAAGCCATAAAATCCGTTTCATTAAAGGTCCATGTAATGCGATATAAAAATGTTATTTGGATGTTACATTTTTATATCAAGGTCTTCAATATATTATACGGTCGCCAGTTGATATCTGAGTTTGTAGTAATAGTGCCAGCCAAGAGTCACGCTTCGGCATAGCATGAATATTGACATCGCAGCCCAAAGGCTGTGGTTGCCCCAATCTTGCAATAGATACCAACTCGGAAAGTAAACGCCAAAGGTAGCAATTATCATGCTGTTACGCATAATACTCCCGTGTGCAGCACCAATATACACGCCATCGAACAGATAACAGCCAAATGCCAAGATAGGCATAAAAATGAGCCAGATTAAGTAGATGTTTGCGGTGTTTTGTACCGCTTCAATATTGGTTAATAGCTGAATTATCCATGGTCCTACCGACCAAAAAAGCAGGCTAAATAACACCGCAACCATTGCCGACCAGCAAAAAGCCAATACAACACTGTCATGCAGTAGTGTTGGATTTTTTTGACCAAATGCGCGGCCGACTTCGGCTTCAGCATAATAGGCTATACCATCTAACGCATAAGAGATCAGCATCAGTAAATTAAGCAGTACTGCGTTGGCAGCAATAGTATTGTCGCCTAAACCTGCACCATAAAAGGTCATAAAACTAAAGGCGGCTTGCAAGCACAAACTGCGGATAAAAATATCACGGTTTAAGGTGAGTAAACGAGCATATCCGCGCCATGATAAATGCGCGATAACCTGGCTTAAATTAAGCCCTCCAGTGTGCACCAGTTGGCGCTTTACCATAATCAATGCCACTGAAAAAGCACTAATATCAGCAATAACAGATGCCAATGCTGCACCTTGGACATTCCATTTAAAGATGATGACAAACACAATATCGAGAATAATATTAGCGCTGTTAGCGATAATTAATTGCCACATAGCAGCTTTTGGCGCCTGGCGTCCGAGTAACCAGCCTAATAACACTAAGTTGATAAGGGCAAAAGGCAGTGACCAAATTCGAATTTCGACGTATTGGCGGCAGTAGAACATTACTTGTTCGCTGGCATCACTCAGGCTTAATGCTAAATCGAGTATGGGAGAGTGTAATATTACACAAGCTATTCCTAACGTTAATGCTAGGCTGCAACCTTGTATCAGTAATTGTTGTTGAGTTGAGGTATCATTAGCACCGTAGGCTTGTGCGACCAGCCCGGTGGTGGACATGCGTAAAAAGCCCAGTAACCAAATCATCAAGGTGATAATGGTACTGCCTAGCGCTACGCCACCAAGATAGTAAGCTTGTCCAAGATGACCAATCACCGCAGTATCAACTAATCCTAATAGCGGAATAGTGATATTCGACAGTATCATTGGTGTCGCTAAAGCCAATAATTGACGATTTTTTTGGCGGTTTAATAGTAATGCGCTAATTGACATAGGTATGGATAATCATGGTTAAAAAAATAGCTTTATTGTTGGCGGTGTTCAGCTTGAGTGTATTGCATTTTGATGCCAATGCAGTGGTCATTTTACAATATCACCACGTGTCGGACGATACCCCGAAAAGCACAAGTGTCACGCCAAGTCAGTTTGCTGAACAGATGCAGTACTTGGCTGATAATGATTTTACTGTGATTTCATTAGCTGAAGCTGTTGATTCAATAAAGCATAACACGCCAATAGCCGATAGACGTATTGTGATTACTTTCGATGACGGTTATGACAGCATTATCAACAATGCTGCGCCCATTCTAGCCTCACATCAATTTCCGTACACTGTGTTTATTTCTGTTGCCCCCATCGATGCCGGTTTCAAGGGCATGATGAGTTGGGAAGACATTACTGCCTTATCCGATCAAGGCGTGACGATTGCCAACCACAGCTGGGGACACGAACATTTAATTCGTCGTCAAGGCAAAGAAACCCAAGCCCAATGGCAAGCCCGTGTCGAAGATAATATCTTATCGACAGAAGCTGAAATATTAAAACGTACTGGCCAAAGTGTAAAAATGTTTGCCTACCCGTATGGTGAATACACTAACAAATTAGAAGCAATTTTGGCGAAACAGGGCTTTGTTGGCTTTGGTCAGCAATCTGGTGCCGCAGGGGAATATGCTTCACTAACGGCATTACCGCGCTTTCCGGTTGCCAATGCTTATGCTGATTTAGCGAGTTTAACGGTTAAGTTTTCCAGTTTACCGATGCCGGTGATTAAGCAGAACATCAGCGATCCATTATTGGTATCAGGTAAGTGGCGACCTAAATTGGAGTTAACTCTTGATACGCAGGATATTTACCCACATCAAGTGATGTGCTTTATTCAAGGGCAAGGACCGAAGAAACCTATTTGGTTAAGTGAAAATCGCTTATCGATTCAAGCATCATCAGATTTAGCTCCAGGGCGTTCACGTTATAACTGTACAGCACCCAGCAAAACTAAAACGGGCTATTATTGGTTCTCACAAGCGTGGATCCGCCCGCAAGATAATGGTCAGTGGCTCGAAGAATAACGACAGTAGCGTGAATCACTAATGCCAAGATTGAACGATTTGGCTAAAGTCAGAAATTAGCTCAGCATTAAGAATTTGTGCGAGCTGCCCAGGTTGTGGTTTGGGTTTAAATACTGCTATTTTTTCCCCTCTTGGCGAAACCAACACATACGATGCGCTATGGTCTACTTGGTAATCACTGTCCTCTCCCACCATGGCATACACAAAGCCTAAGTCACGACTAAACGGAAATAAGTCGGTGTGTTCTGCGCTGACCGCTTTAAAGTCTTTATTGAAAAAATTTATGTAATCTAAACGTTTAGCTTGAGTGTCGCGTTTGGGGTCTGCTGACACAAAAACCACTTGTACATTGCTGGCTATTTTTTGCAGTTGTGGATAAGCCGCTGCAAGTTTGTTCAGAGTGGTAGGGCATACATCTGGGCAAGCGGTGTAACCAATAAAGAACAAACTCCATTTACCTTGCACCGTTTGGTTAGTAAACGCATTGCCGTATTGGTCTGCTAATGTAAATGGTGCTAATGGGCGCTGCTGCTCAAATACATAACTGGTCGCCAATGGCATAGGCTCTGTTTGCGTCTGTTGATAAACGACACCCCCCACTAGGGCTAATAACATTAGCCCTACCGCTATCATTATTTTCAATATATTTTCCTTTCTAATTTAAGCGTTTACCCAAAAGTAATGGTCAACTAATAATACAATAAACAACACCATTAAATGATAAATCGAGAATTTAAATACTTGCATAGATAGTTCTGGATAGTCATGAAACTTTAACTGCCACGCTTTATAAATAAAACCACAACTGAGTACCGTTGAACCCACCAAATATATTGGACCACACATGCCGACTAAAACGGGTAGTAGGCAGGCTATGGCTAATAGAATGGTGTAAAGCAAAATACAGGTTTTGGTAAATTCGACCCCGTGTGTAACTGGTAGCATTGGAATATCGACCTTGGCATATTCTTTACGACGATGAATGGCTAATGCCCAAAAATGCGGTGGAGTCCAAGTGAAGATAATAATAACCAGTAGCAGAGCGTAACCATGCAGTTCATTGGTTATTGCGGTCCAGCCTAATAATGGCGGCATAGCGCCGGCTAAGCCACCAATGACAATGTTTTGTGAGGTCGCCCGCTTAAGGTAGGCTGTATACACCAAGGCATAACCAATCAAACTGGCAAAGGTTAACCAAGCAGTGAGAGGATTTACTAAGGTATATAACACCACAAAGCCGAGTGCTCCAAGCGACACCGCAAAGGTTACCGCTTTAGTGGTGGAGATTTTACCTTTAGGCAGCGGACGATTATAAGTTCGAGCCATCAAACCATCTATTTTACGATCAATTAAGTGATTAAACGCCGCCGCAGAGCCTGCCATCATCGCAATACCAGCCATTCCCGCAACCAAAGGTTGTAACGGTACAATGCCAGGCACAGATAAACACATGCCGACCAATACCGTAAGCAACATAAGTGCTACGACTTTGGGTTTGGTCATTTCAAAATAGGCGCGCCATTGTAGAGTTATCTTAGGTTGAACCTGACTAATAGTAAGAGGTTTTGTCATGGTTGATCCTCACTTATGCTTTACGCCACAAGGCGTAATTAATAAAGACTAAGGTAAGCAGCAATAAGGCTGCGCCTCCATTGTGTGATACCGCGATGCCTAAAGGTAAATTCATCACCACATTACTTATACCCAGTCCGACTTGAGCGATGACGAGTAACAGTAATAAGTAACCACTGTTACGCATTATGTGTGATTGTGCATAGCGTAATTTTAGTGCGAGTACGATTAGGGTTATGGCGGTTACCACAGCCCAAATTCGGTGACTGACATGAATGGTCATGCGAGTGGCATAGTCTAAAACGCCAAATTCAAAACTGGGGTGATCGCCTTGAAATGGTGAAAAAGCATCGGCAAAACGTAAGTTGTCGACCCAATTGCCTTCACAGATGGGCAAGGTAGTGCAGGCAAGCGCTGCGTAATTTGATGAGGTCCAGCCACCGAGTATAATTTGAATGACTAATACACCCAAACTGGCTAATGCTAATGGAATGAGCTTACGCGCATAAGTATCCCCTCCGGGGATCCTTAATGGTTTAAGCCGCAGATATAACAGCAGTAACAAGGCGAATAAACTAAAACCGCCTATAAGATGCGCCATAACGACAACAGGCATTAATTTCATGGTGACAGTCCACATTCCCAATGCGGCCTGAAACACAATGAGTACCGCAATAAATACCGGCAGTTTTTTGGGGGCTTGCGGCTGTTTAAGGCACATAATCAGAATGGCTAAAACCATTAGCCCTAAAGTACCTGCGATATAGCGATGGATCATTTCAAGCCAAGCTTTTTCTGGCTCAATTTGAGCATCAGGAAATCGACTTTCAATGTTGGCTAAATCATGGCTTGCACTCGGCACCGCTAAATGGCCATAACAGCCTGGCCAGTCAGGACAACCTAATCCAGCATCAGACAGACGTGTATAGGCGCCCATTAGAATAACAGCCAAGGTAAACACTAATGTGAATTTGATTAATCGCTGTATTGCCATTAGCCAACCCTCGACAACTTAAGCATTTTGCGCAAATCAGCAATCATGGCTTTGCCCTGAGCAATATTGGCGTCGTGACCTATTACGTTGTCATATTGCATGACTAAGCTACCGAGAGGGTCGACAATAATAAGCTGTTGATTGGTCAATAGTGCAGCAAGTGCGTCATTGGCATTTGCTTGGTCAAAAGAGATATTTAATTGCTTGAGGATTTTGGTGTCACTGTGGCTGTTTACTACAATGATTGGGGTAACACGATCCCTATCTTTGCCGAGGGCAATATAGCTCTGGTGTAAAATATACAGCCGTTCCTGGCATTGCTCATTGCAGGTTTCGGGTAAAAAAAACAGTACTTGCCATGCATGAGGTTTAGGATTCTCCATGGCTAAGTTAGCGTAGTTTATGTCGGGAGCGATTAATGCCCCTTTGTTGGTTGCCGCTCCGTTATACAGCTCTAGGCTTAACACTAATTTGGCTAAGGCAACCGGTAAAATAAATACCAGAAGTAAGACCAGTAGTGCTTTATTACTTTTTTTCGGTAGGGAGTTCATTCCATCTCCTCTTTATCATTTTGATATTATTGTTAAGTTAATTATGAACGACGATGCTTAGCGTCGAAATTGTCGAAATGCTATCCAACTCATTAGTCCTAAAAATACTGCTGCCATAGTGAACCATTGCAAGGCATACCCTTGATGTTTCTGTGCCGACAATGGAATGGGTATCCAAGGTTGAGGCAGGTGATAATTTGGAACACTGTCGGGTTGCAGCACCACAGACGTCAGCGTATGGCCAAGCATGTCAGTGAGTGCGGGTATATTGATATTTTGAAAACGTACTGGAGCATGAGCATCTGCTAATTGCTCTGCATCGAGTCGGTCACTTAATGGATTGGGTTGTTTTTGATAAACTCGGCCAACCAGTGTGTAGTAATTTGTTTTTAACGGGGTTAGTTCAGGTAAAATTCTGCGGTCCTTGTTTGCAGGTACAAAGCCTAGCTCGACCAATATCCAAGGTTGTTCAGGGGTTATTTCAAAAATTTGATACGCTAAATATCCTACTTGGCCTTGATACACTTGATTGTCTAATAGCAGCATCATGTTATTAACTGGTTTGGCGGAGATAGATAGACGGTAACCCGTGAGTAATCTCGTCTCCGGTTGTGAGTTTGTTGAGGTTTCTGACAATTCAACTATTGCCAACATTTCCTCATAAGTGACAGCTTGTTGCTGTTGACGCTGAAGTAGCGTGCTTTGCCACTCTTGTTTAAAGGTTGCTCGTGATAACTGCCATAATCCTAACTTGACCAACAAGCTAAACACGACCAAAGTAATGATTACGAATAACACCCGAGACACACCCACACTTTTAAAAGGATTGCCTGTGACAACACCTTTCATCGTTAAGTTAGTTTTAGTCTCGTTGCTTGTATTCATATTATTTAACTTAGGTAGGGCCTTATTTATTATGGTTAAGGGCGAGCATCAACAATCCATGAGTCGTTTTCTCGGCCGGCGCGTATTGTTTTCTGTTGTCGTTATAATGGTATTGCTGGTGGCTTTGGGGCTTGGTTACATTCAACCTAACCCCAGACCTTATTAGTCGTTAATACGTTGTTTTATAGTACGTATACGAAAATGAATAAGCATAACCACACCACATCAACGAAGTGCCAATACCAACTCCCCGCTTGAAAAGCGAAATGCTTGTCGGGCGTAAAATGACCCTTCACAATTCTGAGTAATAAAATAATCAAGAACAGGGTACCAATAGTGACGTGCATGCCGTGAAAACCGGTCAACAGAAAGAAGGTGTTTCCGTAGACACCAGAAGAGAGCGTTAACCCCATTTCTTGGTAAGCATGGCTATATTCTTCAACCTGTAAACAGAGAAACGCAATCCCCAAAATTACCGTTAACGCTAACCAGATTATCAAGGGCTTACGATTGGCCTTTTCAAGGTTGGTATGAGCAAAGTGCAAAGTAACTGACGAGGTTAGCAATATAATGGTGTTAATTAATGGTAATCCCGTCCATGGCATAGCTTCAGTTGCAGTGCCATCAGGTGTTTTAACCAATGGCCACATAGCTTCAAATGCAGGCCATAACACTTCATGGGTCATGGCATTGTTAGATGCGCCACCAAGCCAAGGTACTGAAATCATGCGGGCATAAAATAGCGCGCCGAAAAATGCCCCAAAAAACATAATCTCTGAAAAAATAAACCAACTCATTCCTTGTCTAAATGAACGATCCATTTGCGGTGAATACAGTCCAGCCATTGATTCATCAATAACGGTCTTAAACCAACCAAAAATCATAAAGATAATCACGGCCAAGCCAGTTATTAAAATGTAACCGCCAGAGGTTTTTTCAGTGGTTAATTGTTGTACATAATTACCCGCGCCAAACGCAATTAAAAATAAACCTATAGCACCGATTATTGGCCAAGCACTTTGGGCTGGCACATAATAAGTTTGATACTTTGTTGTCATTTTGATGCTCCTTGCTCTATGACTATCGCCTGTCTATCGGTGATGTCGTAAAGGGTATAAGAGAGAGTCAATGTGTTAATGGACGCTGGTAAATCAGGGTCCACGTAAAAAATCAGTGGCAGTTCTGCTGTTGCTGCTGCAGCCAAAGGTTGTTGATTAAAGCAAAAACATTCCGTTTTATTAAAGTATGCCGCACCTTGGCCTGGTGATACCGAAGGGATTGCTTGGCCTACAGTGTCACGTGTCGACAGGTTTTTAACCAAAAATTGTGCGTGAGTGAGCTCCCCAGGATGCACGCTTATTTGGTTAACTTTAGGGCTAAATTCCCATGGCATACCTGACTGAACTTGAGTCACAAATTCAATGGTTACGGTCCGATTTTTATCAACCACCACCGCTTCATAACTACTGGCGCTATTTGGGGTTTTGCCATTAATCCCCAATGTATCGCAGAGCACGTCATAAAGCGGTACCAGCGCAAAACCAAACCCGAACATACCAATTGACCCGGCAATCAGGATGATTAATAGCTTACGATTTGATTTTGTTGGCTGTGTCATCTCATTTAATCTCCGGTGGAGTGGTAAACGAGTGATATGGCGCAGGGCTGGCAATCGACCATTCCAAGCCTTCGGCAGCTTCCCAGGGATTATCTCCAGCGGGTTTGCCACCCTTGATACATTTGAGTACCACAACAAGGAAAATTAGCTGAGATAAACCAAATGCAAAGCCACCAATCGATACAATTTGATTCACATCGGCAAACTGCACAGCGTAGTCGGGGATCCTACGTGGCATACCCGCTAAACCTAGAAAGTGCATTGGGAAAAACAACACGTTGACGGATATTACCGAACACCAAAAGTGCCACTTGCCTAAGGTCTCGTTATACATATGGCCGGTCCATTTAGGCAGCCAATAATAAGCCGCCGCCATAATGGAGAAGATCGCCCCCGTCACCAGTACATAATGGAAGTGAGCTACGACAAAGTAAGTGTCGTGGTATTGGAAGTCCGCAGGGGTAATTGCCAACATCAAACCCGAAAAGCCACCAATGGTGAACAGGATAATGAATGCCACAGCAAACAGCATTGGGGTTTCAAATGTCATAGAACCGCGCCACATAGTTGCGACCCAATTAAACACTTTCACCCCGGTTGGAATGGCAATCAACATGGTGCAATACATGAAAAACAATTCGGCAAAAACAGGCATACCAGTGGTAAACATGTGATGTGCCCATACCAAAAATGACAGAATGGCAATACTGGCAGTGGCGTAAACCATTGAGGAATAACCAAACAGCTTTTTACGGCTAAAGGTTGGTACTATCGCGGAGATAATACCGAAGGACGGTAAAATCATGATGTAAACTTCGGGATGACCAAAGAACCAGAAAATATGCTGGAACATCACCGGATCGCCACCACCTGCTGCATCAAAAAAGCTAGTACCAAAAAACTTATCGGTTAATACCATGGTGACCGCACCTGCGAGCACTGGCATTACCGCAATCAGTAAAAATGCGGTAATAAGCCAGGTCCACACAAATAAAGGTAACTTCATCCATGTCATGCCAGGAGCTCGCAAGTTTACAATGGTTACAATGACGTTAATTGCGCCCATTATCGAACTTATTCCCATGATGTGAATGGAGAAAACAAATAGGGCGGTACTGTCAGGGCTATAGGTGGTTGAGAGCGGGGCATAGAATGTCCAACCAAAGTTAGGACCGCCGCCTTCCATAAATAGCGAACCTAATAACATGGCAAAGGCGAAGGGTAAAATCCAAAAGCTCCAGTTGTTCATTCGCGGTAGTGCCATATCTGGCGCACCAATCATCATTGGAATTAACCAGTTAGCTAATCCGGTAAAAGCGGGCATCACCGCCCCAAATACCATGATGAGACCATGAACTGTGGTCATCTGATTAAAAAAGTTAGGCTCTACTAGCTGTAATCCAGGCTGAAACAATTCAGCTCGAATGACCATTGCCATGGCGCCGCCAGTAAGAAACATAATGAAACTAAACCATAAATACAGCGATCCAATATCTTTATGGTTAGTGGTGAGTAGCCAGCGCATTAGCCCCTTCGGAGCCCCGTGATGATGATCATCATGAGCGGTAGCCAGTGTATCGTGCGTTGTTGTGCTCATTGTTTTCCCCTACTGTCCATGGCTAGCGACATCGGCAGGTTGCACCGCCTCGCCAGAATTATTGCCCCACGCATTGCGCTCATACGTAATCACCGCCGCCATCTTGCGAGGGCTAAGTTGACCACTAAATGCCTGCATTGCGGTTCCTGGTTTACCGTGCATAACGATATCGATATGTCCGCTAACCGGTCCGGTAACAACAGGGCTGCCAATAAGTGAAGGGAAAGCGCCAGGTAAACCTGCGCCAGTGGCTTGGTGACACGCAGCACATGTCGTAGCATAAACCTGCTCACCTTCAGCAATTAATTGCTCCAAGGTTAAAGTGGGCAGATCCTCTGGTACAACAGTTTCTGCTACGGCTTCGACAACTTGATTGGCTTTGTCGGTAACCGCATCGGTAATGTCAGTTGCCGTGGCTGCAATAGTACTTGCTGCATCGGTTACTGCTTTACTTGGTTCGGTGCTTGCCTCGTTACTGCCTAAAAAGTTGCCTATATCAACTGCTTGCACTACATCACCGCTATTATTGCCCCAGGCATTACGCTCAAAGGTAATTACTGCGGCAATTTCTTGGGCGCTAAGTTGTTTTGCAAAGGCTTGCATTGCGGTTCCTGGTTTACCGTTTAAGACGATATTCAGGTGATCTTCAACAGGCCCTTTTATGATAGGGCTGCCAATTAATGATGGGAATACACCAGGAAGACCCGCGCCATTGGGTTGATGACAAGCGGCGCACCTAGCAATATAGATTTGCTCACCTTGTGAGGTTAGCTCCTCAAGAGACAAGGTTTTAGACATTGATGCCGCAGCGGCTGCAGCAGCATTACTTGCTAGTTGTTTTTGCTCCACTAACCAATTATCAAAATCGGCCTCCGATAATGCTTGCACCACAATCGGCATGAAACCATGGTCTTTACCGCATAATTCGGCACATTGGCCGCGGTAAATACCGGGTTTATCAATGCGGGTCCACGATTCGTTAATAAAGCCTGGATTGGCATCTTTTTTAACGGCAAACGCCGGCACCCACCATGAATGAATAACATCATCAGATGTCATCAAGAAGCGCACTTTTTGATTAATAGGCAGTACTAATGGCTTATCGACTTCGAGGAGGTAATGTTCTCCTTTGGCCTCACTGCCATCAATTTGAGCTCTGGGGGTGGATAATGTGCTGTAAAATTCGATGTCTTTATCAAAATAGCTGTAATGCCACTTCCACTGCGACCCAGTAATTTTTATGGTGAGATCAGCATCACTGGGATCTTCCATAGCAATCAAGGTTTTGGTGGCTGGAATAGCCATGCCGATTAAGATGATGAAAGGGATGACGGTCCAAGCAATTTCCACTTTGGTACTTTCGTGAAAATTGGCCGCGACAGCGCCTTTTGATTTGCGGTGATAAATCATTGAGTAAATCATGATCCCAAACACCACTAACCCAATTACACAACAGATATAAAGAATTGTCATATGGAGGTCGTAAACCTTGCCACTGATATCTGTCACGCCTTGAGTCATGTTGAGGGGCATTTCTGTTGCCCCAAGCGGAAGTGCTACAAACACAACCAGTAAACAATACAACCATTGCTTCACAAGACTACTCCTCTGCTAATTGCAAATAGCAACTACAAAGAAGAGTCACACAGTAATTCTCTGCTCTATGCAAACTCTTCGGTTCCCGAAAAAAGTTTGATGACCTCAAAGTACTTTGGTGGCTGTAAACAGACGGTCTACGGTTTTATTGTTAGCTGTGCACCACGCTTGTACCTACGACTGAACTTATCAATTTTGATTTGGCTCATTTGTCTGAAAGTAATCTTGATTACTGTCATTCACGTCCAATTAAAGATAAAAAATGTTTCATCCTTGTTAACCACATTACTTGTAGATTAAACATTGATCAAGATCACTTTGTTGGCTAATAGGCTGAAAAAAGATGAAAAAAAACCCTGAATTCAATACAGGGCTTGGTAATGAAGGGTTCGTGCTTAGTGAAATGAGCAAAAATTACTTGTTCCATTTGTTAAAGTAGGGCTAACAAGTTGATGTTTGTGAGGTAAGTGAGCATTCACATCTTCAATTACCACCCCTAATGCACGTGCACTTTTAGCGACAATTTCTAAACGGCGACTATCGCGAGCATCAAGTGAGCTTGTCCAAGTCACTACTGCGCTCGATGTACCGCTAGTGAGCGCTTTCTCCATGGCCCATAATGTTTCGACTTCATCTTTGGTGTGCACCAGTAAAATGCGATCCATTCTTACACCAGCACTTGCCAGCATATGTTTATAGCCAATATGGGGCGGGCTAATTAATACAATCCATCTGCCTTGCTGGCTCAATATCGCTAACTGGCTGCACAATTGGCTCAGTTCAGCTTCACCTTGAGTGACAGTTTGTAATGTTTGAATGGTTTGGGTGCTATGCAGTTCTGTTTCAGTTAAATCTACCCATAAGCCCGGGTGGCGTGGCGCGATGCCCATTAGTTTGTTCATAACCAATCTCCATTACGGATAACGCCAACGGCAAGCCCTTCGATGGTTAGGCTTTGGCAACTTAAATCTACTTTTATCGGATTGTAATCTTCATTTTCGGCATGCAGATAAATCACATTACCTTTTTGTTCAAATCGTTTTACGGTGACGTCATCATCAACACGTGCCACAACAACCTGGCCATTACGTGCTTGCTGCATTTTATGTACAGCGAGTAAGTCGCCTTCTAAAATTCCGATGTTTTTCATGCTGTCACCACGCACTCGCAGCAAAAAATCTGCGGCGGGCTTAAACATGTTTGGATCGACTTGATAGTATTGCTCTACATGCTCTTGAGCCAAAATTGGTTCACCAGCAGCAACCTGTCCAATCAGTGGCAGACCGGTTTCAATCTGTTCTTCATGAGGTAAACGAATGCCTCTTGAGGTACCAGGCATGATCTCGATAAAGCCTTTTTTGGCTAATGCTTTTAAATGCTCTTCGGCGGCATTAGCACTTTTAAAGCCAAGACGATTCGCAATTTCAGCACGAGTGGGTGGCATACCTGTTTCGGCGATATTGTTTTTAATTAAGTCTAAAATTTCTGCTTGGCGCGGCGTTAACGGTCTCATGATGATTCCTGTCTTTTTATACAGTGACTGTCATTATATACAGTGTTTATGTTCGCGCAAGTATTAACCAACTATTTTTTGTATTTTGTTGATTAAGTATCACTCAACAATATGTTTTAGTTAACTATTACTAATGTTCTGTCTTATGTTATTTCTGATAGTGAGAGCTTAAGCGTAAAGATAGATCGGTCTGATAGTGTAAGCAGGGTGGTTTCTGGTATCCTATACATCAATATTACAGTGGCTTATGTTGCGAAAATAACCATGTCAAAACCAGATTCAATATTTTTACGAGCATTAAGATGGATTCAAAAGTGGATGGTACAGACCATTGTGGTCCCTCACGATCCTTTTGATGACCTCAATATAGATCCAACTAAACCTTTGGTTTATTTAATGAAAACGGAATCTATTAGCGATATTGCCGCGTTGAGCGAAATCACCGAGGGCTTTGGTCTGCCCAGTCCTTATGAGCCATTACAGCTTGATGGCTTAACCGTGCCTCGTGTGGTCTGTTTAGAGGGCCGCAAACCACTATTTGGTAAACGTGAAAGTGGTGACAAATTCCTTAATTATTTTACCAGCTTATTGTCACTTCACAGTGAGAGTCCTGAATTAGATATACAGTTGGTTCCTGTTTGCCTTTATTGGGGACGTACACCCGGTAAAGAAGAAGACAGCATGAAAGCTGCAGTATTTGAACGTGAAAACCCTACGTGGTTACGTAAATGGTTAATGATTTTATTTTTAGGGCGCCATAATTTCGTCCAGTTTTCTAATGCACTATCGCTTCGTCATATGGCCGATGAACATGGTACTGATAAAAGAATTGCTCACAAATTAACCCGAGTCGCCCGAGTGCATTTCCGCCGTCAACGCAAAGTGATGACAGGGCCACAATTACCTAATCGACAAGCGTTGTTTGCCTCTTTATTAAAATCAGAATCTATCAAAAAAGCCATTGAAGAAGAGTCTGCGAATAAGAAAGTAACGGTCGAGAAAGCGCGTGAAACCGCCATTGAATACCTTGATGAAATTGCCGCCGACTATTCTGACAGTTTGGTGCGTATTGCCGAACGTTTCCTGACTTGGTTATGGAACAAATTATACAGTGGTATCAATATCAAAGGTGCCGAACAAGTAAGACAGTTACATCATGATGGCCATGAAATTGTTTACGTTCCATGCCATCGTAGTCATATGGATTACTTACTACTGTCGTATATTTTGTATTATCAGGGCATGGTTCCGCCGCACATTGCTGCCGGTATTAACCTTAATTTTTGGCCAGCAGGGCCGATGTTCCGCCGTGGTGGGGCATTCTTTATCCGTCGTAGTTTTAATGGTAATAAACTTTATACCGCAGTATTTCGTGAATATTTAGATCAGTTATTTGCTAAGGGTTATGCGGTCGAGTATTTCACTGAAGGCGGCCGTTCGCGTACCGGACGTTTGTTAGCGCCTAAAACCGGTATGTTGGCTATGACAATTAATAGTGTGCTACGTGGGATAGAGCGCCCAGTGACATTAGTACCCGTGTATTTAGGTTATGACCATGTGATGGAAGTGGCGACGTATCACAAAGAATTAAGCGGTAAGAAAAAGAAAAAAGAATCAGTTTGGCAGGTCTTTGGTGCTATTCGTAAGTTAGGCAATTTTGGCCAAGGTTATGTGAATTTTGGTGAGCCGATTAATTTACAACAGTTCTTAAATCAGCAGGCGCCAGAGTGGCGTGATGAGCTAGCTAAAGATCCTGATCAAAAACCTTCTTGGTTTACGCCATCAGTTAATTTATTGGCTAACCGTGTAATGACTAATATCAATGGCGCTGCCGCAGCCAGCTCAGTAACATTGACCAGTTTAGTGTTACTAGCGTCAGAGCAAAATGCGTTAGAAAGAAGCCAGTTAGAGCGTCAGCTTGATTTGTATTTAGCCTTACTTAAAACAGTTCCTTATACCGAATACGCCTCAGTGGCAGAAGGTAATGGCAAGTCAATTGTTGATCATTGTTTGTCGTTAAATAAGTTTGTCAGTACCAAAGACCTTATTGGCGAAATCATTTCTGTTGATGAAAAAATTGCCATCACCATGAGTTATTACCGTAACAATATTATTCACTTAATGGCGCTTCCGTCATTAATTGCCAGTTGTTTAGTGCATTATGATGTGTGCGACCGTCAGCGAATTCATGCCATTGTAATGGACTTTTATCCATTGCTTAAAGCTGAACTCTTTATGGGCATTGATGATGTGCCTAAACATGTAGATTGCATTTTAGATTTCATGGTTGAACAAGGTTTACTGACAGGTAGCGATCAATTTGAGATAACGCCTCGTCATATTACCCAAGTGTTATTGTTAGCCGAAACTATCAGTGAAACGTTGCAACGTTATGCGATTATTTTTAATTTACTGGCAATAAAACCTGATCTTGAGCGCTCAGAACTGGAACGCGATAGCCATTTGTTAGCCCAACGATTAGGCGCGCTGCATGGCATTACCGCACCAGAATTTTATGACAAAAAATTATATAACACCCTGAGTGTGAAACTGAAAGAATTGGGCTATTTATGCAGCGACGAACATCGTGCTGAAGTGATCAGAATTCGTGATAACGCTAATAAATTACTCAGCTCTTTAGTAAGACAAACCATTGTTGATAGTGTGGAAGCGGAGCACGGACAATAATGGCTAATCATATGAATGCTGCCAAGCATCGTACCAGCGGTAAATCTGTATTGGGTGGGGCGATGATTATTGCCGGAACCACTGTGGGTGCAGGCATGTTTTCGTTACCTGTTGTTGGTGCTGGAATGTGGTTTGGCTATTCTATCGCGATGTTACTCGGCGTTTGGTTTTGCATGCTAATGTCGGGTTTATTGTTATTAGAAGCCAATTTGCATTTTGAACCAGGTGACAGTTTTGACACCTTAACTCGGGTGACTCTGGGGCAGTTCTGGCGGGTGATTAACGGCGTTTCGATTGCGTTTGTGTTATATATTTTAACCTATGCTTACATCAGCGGTGGTGGTTCGATTGTGAATCACAGTCTGTCTGCATTGGGCGTAAGCCTACCGCAGAGCGTAGCCGGATTAGTGTTTGCGGTAGTGTTGGCTCTGGTGGTATTTATTAGTACTAAAGCGGTCGACCGTATCACCACAATCATGCTTGGCGGCATGGTGATTACTTTCTTTTTGGCTATTGGTAACTTATTAATCGATATCGATACCATAAAGCTAGTGTCGCCTGATGGTGAATCGCGTTACCTGCCTTATTTACTTGCCGCGATTCCATTTGGCTTAGCCAGTTTTGGTTATCACGGCAATGTGCCAAGTTTAGTCAAATATTACGGTAAAGATGCCAAAACCATCGTTAAAGCCATTATTACTGGAACCACTATCGCATTGGTAATTTATATATGTTGGTTAGTGGCAACGATGGGTAATATTCAACGAAGCCAGTTTGCCGATATTATTGCTCAAGGTGGCAATATAGGTGTGTTAGTGGGTGCGTTGTCTGGGGTTATTGCCAGCCAATGGCTTGATAACATGCTAACTCTATTTGCTAACCTTGCCGTAGCCTCATCATTTTTAGGTGTGACACTAGGCTTGTTCGATTACCTTGCTGATTTATTTGGGTTTGACGACTCGCGATCAGGACGAATTAAAACTGCAGCGGTCACGTTTGTGCCACCAACAATCCTTGGTTTGTTATTTCCGAATGGATTTATTTTAGCGATTGGTTTTGCTGCGCTAGCTGCCACTATTTGGGCTGTTATTGTACCAGCGTTATTAGCCTATAAAGTAAGACAACAATATCCTGACTCAAAGGGATTTAAAGTCCCTGGTGGAACTCCGTTAATTGCTATTGTGGTGTTGTTTGGAGTTATCACTGCCACATGTCATTTGCTGGCCATGGCCGATATATTGCCGGTGTTTAAATAGACGCAAAAATTCCGGTGAAACAACTTTTAGCCTAAAAGCCTTCGTTTGAAGGCTTTTTGCTTTTCTGCTGATATCGACTTAACTTATGAGACAAGTTTCATGTTGGCTATATCAAGGCAACTATTTTTATAAAGGATTAGGATAATGAAGGTACAACAGTATCAACAAGGACAGCCTTGCTGGATTGAATTAGCAACTCATGATTGGGCGGCAGGTAAAGCATTTTATCAGGCGCTATTTGGCTGGGGAGCAGATGATATGCCTATGCCAGAAGGGCATTATACTATGCTGCAAATCGACGGTGATGATATTGCTGCAATGTACCCAATGCCAGCAGAAATGGAAGCCTTACCGACTCATTGGACAATTTATTTTGCGGTCGATGATGTTGATGCTACCTCTAAGGCTGTGACTCAAGCTGGAGGTGAGATTATTGCTGGGCCACATTCTGTTGGAGATGCTGGCCGTATGGCGCTATGCACAGATCCAGAAGGCTGTCGATTTGCATTATGGCAAGGCCAAGACCATATTGGCATTAAGCGATCGCAAGAATCAAATACCCTATGTTGGGTTGAGCTTGCTTGTCGTGATACCGCTGCGGCGAAACAGTTTTATAGCCAAGTATTAGGTTACCAAACTAAGCTTAATGATGTGGCTGATTTTGAATACACCGAATGGTATGCGGATGAACAAGCCATTGGCGGAATGATGGCAATGACTGCAGAGTGGGGTGATACTCCTGCCCACTGGATGAGTTACTTTGCCGTTGATGACTGTGATGTATCAGTGACTAAAGCACAAACCTTGGGAGCTACTGTTTGTGTGCCAGCAACCAATATTCCTAACGTAGGCCGTTTTTCAGTACTCAATGATCCACAAGGTGGGGTTTTTTCAATTATTGCGTTATTTGCTGCGGAATAATTAGATCTGAAAATTATATTTTTACATAATGAATGTTGATTATTTATATTCGTGTGTTGCCGATTAAAGCTAGAGTATCATTTAATGTAGAGTGCCGATTTAAGATAGAAGGCCGATTGGACCTTGATTATTAAGTGATGTTATATTGAGTTGTTGGTAAAATGTTACTGTTAGTAGAGTGTTACTATTAGTAGAGTGTTACTATTAGTTGTTGGTAAGAGTTAGTGTATTTAAACAAGGATGAGTGAATGACACAGGAAAACACCCAAATCACATTAGCCAGTATTCATCGCAGTATGTTGTTAGTGGCACTGATCGATTTTCCTGGCACGATATTATTTGGTCTTGGGCTCTACGGTATCCTTGTAGGGTTTGACCAAGATTTCTTGCCTATGTTAGCCAACCCTTTGATCATTATTATTATGTTGATTATCGGTGCGATTATTATGCTATGGGGGATTATCCGCATGATGCTGCTTGCGCGTCAAAAACAAGGAATATTACAACAATGAAAAAACGGATAATCCAATTAAGCTTGTTATCTAGCTTAGTGATACTTACGGGATGCCGTGGTACCGATATCATCAATATTGGTAATAATATTGGCAATGCAGATGACAATAAAAATGACACAGATTACATGATACTGAATGTCCCTAGGGCAATTTTAGCCAGCGATCCATGCAAATATGGGCATCCTGAAGATATTGCTGCGTGTCGTAAAAAGAAACAAGATGAAGCCGACCAACTTAATGAATCACTTAAGCGTAAATAACATTGTGATTAGCATATAAAAATCCCAAGCGATTAATCGTTTGGGATTTTTATTGATAGGGGTAAAAGTAATAACCTCAACTCTGGTTAAATAAATTTAAGAGAATGATTGCTTGGGCAATTTACGGCCATATATCAGCAAGTAAATTGCTGGGATAACAAATAGCGACAGTAGCGGCGCTGTGACCATTCCTCCGACCATAGGCGCAGCAATTTTTTGCATCACTTCATTACCCGTACCGCTGCCCCACATGATCGGTAGTAAACCAAAAAAGATGGTGGCGACGGTCATGGCTTTAGGGCGAATGCGCATCACTGCACCTTCAATTAATGCAGCTGTTAAATCCGCTTTGCTGTGGTAATTGTCGGCTTCTTTATAGGCCTTAATACTATTATTAAGGTACACCTGCATCACTACGCCAAACTCAGCGGCGACCCCTGCTAAGGCAATCATGCCGACAGATACAGCAACTGAAAAATTAAAGTCCAGCCCATACAGTAGCCATGCGCTACCCACCAATGAAAAGGGTAAACTTAACATGATTACAGATGCTTGTATTACTGAGTTGAAAGTCATCATCAACAACATAAAAATCACCGCGATCATTAATGGGATCACCATTTTCATTTTGGCATCTACGCGTTGCATGTACTCGTATTGCCCAGCAAAGCTATAGTTGTAGCGTGGAGGAAGGGTAATTTGTTGTTTAAGTGCCTTTTCTGCTGCAACGATATATTCACCGATAGAAATGTCTTTCAGATCGACAAACACCCACGAGATAAGGCGACCGTTTTCACTGGCTAACATAGGCGCACCATCGGTAATTTTCAGTTCGGCTAAATAACTTAACGGTAAGTACTTACCCGTTTTAGTCAGAACGGGTAAATTTCTGAGCTTCTCGATGTTGTCACGTAGCTCTCGCGGGTAACGGATATTGATTGGATAGCGTTCTTGACCTTGTATTGATTCACCTATTGTCATGCCACCAATGGCAATCTTTACCACATCTTGGATGTCTTTTAAGGTCATGCCATAACGTGCGGCATTTTTAAGGTCTGGTGTGATATCGATATAACGGCCGCCGCTACTACGCTGTGAAAATGCCGACTCAGTTCCCGGTAATTGGTTTACTACCGCTTCTATTTCTGCACCAATACGTTGTAGTTCTTCAACATTTGCGCCCGATATTTTTATGCCGACAGGCGTTCTCACGCCGGTAGATAACATATCGATACGGGTTTTAATCGGTTGCACCCAAGCATTGGTCATCCCTGGTATACGCACGGTTTTTTGCAGTTCAGCAATAATGCTCTCTAAGGTTACGCCTTCACGCCATTCGCCAGGCGGTTTGAGCATGATGGTGGTTTCTAGCATTGTTAGCGGCGCTGGGTCTGTTGCTGTAATGGCTCGGCCCACTTTGCCAAACACGCGTTTAACTTCGGGTACTGTTTTTATCAGTCGGTCAGTTTGCTGCAATATTTCTGCTGCTTTGCCTGCACTTACACTGGGTAGCGTGGTGGGCATGTAAAGTAGGTCACCTTCTTCTAAGGTGGGCATAAACTCTGAGCCCATTTGGCTTAATGGGTAGTAAGCACTGAATAGCACAATAATGGCTAATCCGATGGTGATTTTAGGGAAATGCAGTACCCATTTTAACAATGGTTGATATATGGCAATTAATACTCGGCTAATGGGGTTTTTACGCTCATCAGGGATTTTACCTCGCACAAAATAACCCATTAACACCGGAATTAAGGTAATTGCTAAAATGGCAGATGCCGCCATAGCGAAGGTTTTGGTAAAGGCTAGCGGGTGAAATAAACGTCCTTCTTGCGCTTCAAGGGCAAAGACCGGTGTAAAGCTTAGGGTTATAATCAATAAGCTGAAAAATAAAGCTGGGCCGACCTCAATTGAGGCCTCTTTGACGAGTTGCCAATGATCATCTCCTTCTGGAGCTTTACCGTGTTTTTGGCGATAATGTTCCAAATGCTTATGGGTATTTTCGACCATTACAATTGACGCATCAACTACCGCTCCTATGGCAATGGCAATACCGCCTAAGCTCATAATATTGGCATTGACACCAATGATATTCATGGCGATAAAGCTGACTAAAATCGAAATAGGTAAGGTGATTATCGCGACTAACGTTGAGCGTGCATGCAGTAAAAATAGTAGGCAAATAAGTCCGACAACCAGCATTTCTTCTAGCACTTTATGCTTAAGGTTATCGACTGAGCGTAAGATTAACTCTGAGCGATCATAAGTGGTGACTAATTCGACCCCATCAGGTAATCCATTACTGATCTCCTTGAGTTTTTGCTTAACATTATTAATGGTTTCAAGAGCATTTTCACCATAGCGCATCACCACAATACCGCCGACAACTTCGCCTTTGCCATCGAGTTCGGCAATACCACGACGCGCCGCTGGGCCAGTTCGTAGTTGGGCAACGTCTTTCATTAATACCGGCGTACCAGTTTCCGATAAAATGCCCAGTGGGACTTCAGCAAAGTCGGCAATGGTTTGGCGATAACCACTTGAAGTGATCATGTATTCTGCTTCGGCCATTTCAATCACCGAGCCGCCTGTCGAGCTATTGGAGTTATCTAAGGCGTTTTTAATGGTCATTAAGTCGATTTTATACAGTGCTAGCTTATGTGGGTCGACGACCACTTGATATGTTTGTTCCATACCGCCAACAGTCGCAACTTCGGATACTCCGGCAACACTTTGTAATTCAAGTTTTAAAAACCAATCTTGTAATGAACGCAGTTGGGCTAAATCATACTGTCCGTTACGATCGACTAAGGCATATTGGAAAATCCAACCCACTCCCGATGCATCAGGGCCAATACTGGGCGTGACACCGTCAGGCAGTTGATCTTGGGTTTGCGATAAATATTCAAGCACCCGTGAACGCGCCCAATAGATATCGGTGCCATCTTCAAAAATGACATACACAAACGAGTCACCAAACATTGAAAAACCACGTACTGTTTTGGCTCCTGGCACGGCAAGCATGGCCGATGACAATGGATAGGTAATTTGATCTTCAACTAATTGTGGTGCCTGGCCTGGGTAAGAGGTTTTTACAATAACTTGTACGTCTGATAAATCAGGTAGTGCGTCCAGTGGGGTCATGCGCATGGCTTGATAACCCACTAACGCGATAACGGCCGTGAGTATCAACACCATAACGCGTTGCTTTATTGAAGCACTGATAATTTTTGCTAACATTGTCGTGCTCCTTAGTGCTGGTGAGCATTGGTAGTGGTTGATTCTTTGGTCGTTGGAGCATTACTTAAACGCTGTAAACTGCCTTGAATACTGGCTTCTGAATCTAATAAGAACTGACCTGAAATAACCACTTTGTCATGTTCATTCAGTCCTTCTAATATTTCGGCTCTACCGTCTGCCATCATACCAATTTTGACTGGCACGGAAGCAAAGCTGGTATCACTGCGTTGCACCACCACGCGGTTTTCACGTCCGGTAAGGATCAGTGCTTCAGTTGGTACAGTGAGCACATTATCTTTTGGCAGGCCAAATAAGGTCACATCAACTAAACTGCCAGGTCTGAGTTTATCGTTATGATTGTTAAGCTTGATCCGCACTCGCATCGCTCGGGTGACAGGGTCTAATTCTGGGTAGATATAGTCAATTGTCGAGTCAATATCAAACAGCCCTTGTGCTGCAGCGCTAACACTGACTTTACGGCCTTGTTGTAGCCAGCTTTGTTCATTTTCAAATACATCAGCAATGACCCATACACTGTCTAAATTAACGATTTCAAACAAGGTATCTCCAGGCTGAATATACATGCCATGACGCACGGTTAGCTTACTGATAAAGCCATCTTGTGGGGCATAAAAAGGCACTTTAAAAATGGTTTCACCGGTTTTTTCTAAACGATCAATTATCGAGGTATCGACGCCAAGCAGTTCTAAGCGTTTACGTGCTTTAAGTAATAAACTGCTACCTCGTTTTTTATCTTGCAAAAGGTAGTCTTGAGCTTGGGAATAGTCGTCTTGGGCATTGACGAGCTCGGGTGAATAAAGCTCATATAAAAGTTGGCCTTTTTTTATCTTTTGTCCCACGTTATGTACCGTGAGCGTTTCTATCCATCCGGTTGCGCGTGTATGCACATGGCCAATCGCATTTTCATTATATTGCACCGTGCCTATGGTATTCACTTGGCGCGACAAACTGGTTTTTTCAACTACATGGCTTCGCATACCCAAAGCTTGTTGCATCCCGCCAGAAACACCGACAACAATTTCTTGGCTTGCATCGGTAACGGTGACTTTCTCTAGGTTCATCCCGCAAATAGGGCAGGTTCCCGGAGCATCGGACACCACATGTGGATGCATTGGACAAACATATTTTACATTGGTGCTGTCGCTCTGATTTGCTGCCGGCACTAATGTGGGTTTAGGTTGACTAAATACCTTATCTGCTTGGCTTTGTTTTACAGGAGTCGCACTTTGCATGTTTGCCATTGGATCTTGAGTGTCGTCAATGGTGGACTCTTCTTCCTCTTCTTTGACGACGAGAAACATATTACAGATGGGGCAGGTTCCCTCTTTATCACTGATCACTTCAGGGTGCATCGGGCAAGTATAAGTTTTACTGGCTTGCGACTGATGCTGGGCATGATCGTGCTCTGCGCCATAAGCGACAGGTGATGTGAAAGCCGCGGGGATCATTACCCCAACAAACGCGCCTAATAGCACACTAGAAAGTGGGAATTTCTTCATAACAACCTCGATATTCATCATGGCAATACTGAAGATTGCCATGATGATAAACGCTAAAAACAATAATGTTGAATGTGCTCAACACACAAGAATGATCAGTTAAACTTGTCTGCTAGGCTTGGTTCTTTTGGAATAGCGCCATGCATGTTAGCCATCGGATGTTGAGTGTCGCCTGCGCTGGACTCTTGTTGATCATCTTTGACGACGAGAAACATATTACAGATGGGACAGCGCCCCTCTTTATCGCTGATCACTTCAGGATGCATCGGGCAGGTATAGGTTTTAGTGGCTTGCGACTGATGCTGGGCATGATCGTGCTCTGCGCCATAAGCAACAGTTGATGTGAGAGCTGCGGGGATGATTACCCCAACGAATGCACTTAATAGCACATTAAAAAATGGGAACTTTTTCATAATAACCTCGATATTCATCATGACAATATTGACAACCGGCATGATGATAAACGCTAAAAAACAATAATATTGAATGTGCTCAACGCACAAGAATGATCAATTGAATTAAGCGATAGGAGGGCGGAACGCGGGAGGGAAAGCGATTGACACATGGTTAACAACCATCGCAAGCGGTGCAGAGTAAACGGGAATACTGGTCGTGGCCAATGGAATATCAATTAGGTTGGCGGTAAACGAAATAGTTAAACAGTGGTTACAATCCAAGCTGCAAAATCCGGACCCATTACAACAGCTGTTTTGCGGTAACTTTGTGGCAATAGGTTCGTCCACATCATTGACGGCATTTTGCATATCATCGTGGCAGTTCTTCATTGCCTTGTGTGACATGGCTGATGTGGTGTTGGTTGTTTTATCGGTTTGAGCTGACATTGTTTGAGCCATTTCTGCATGGGCCATCGGCACCATCAAACTGTCATTAGTCAACAACCCCTGTCCGACAAGTGCGAACAAAGTGATGGCGATGATCCAATAGTTTGACTGCTTTGCTCTCATTTAGCTTTAACCAAGTCGTTTATTAGGGGTTAGCTTAACAGACCTTTACTTCAGTAAACATCTTTCAAGTAATAACAGATTATATTCATTAATCAGAAGATAATAATAACGTTTTTATGATCATTTTCGTGTGATACACATTCCATTTCATTAATTTAGGGGCGACTTACGTTAAAATCGCCATTATCTACGTTTTAATTTGGGTCGATACCTGTTGCGCTTGAGCATATCAATCACCCAAATTAACCCACTAAAAGTTAACCATAAAGTGATAAATGCAAAAATCATGATAGGGATGTTATTAAAACTGCCTTCACTGGTGTAATCCATAAAGTGCAGCATAAAAAATACATCGGCTAAACGTGTATGCTCATCACTGTGGCCGACAAGTCGACCCGACTGCGCTTCAATATAAACGCTGGTGCCAATGTTATCAGCAAAGTTTATCTGCCAAGTGTCATTGTGCTGTTTAGGAAAGTCGTCTAACGGCGGAATGAGTAAGAGAGTTGAACTTATTGTAGCCTCTCCAGAATAAGATGCTTTGGCCAACTGTTGTGCCATTGTGGTATCAATTATTACTTGGTTACCGTCATAAGCATCAACCAAGCTGTAGTCATTGTTAAGATGATTGTATAAACCCTTTTCATGGGTTAATAAGTAGTAAGGTTTATCTAATAAAGTAATGATACTAAGCGATACGCTAGGCTTAAAGGCGGCCAAAATAGTACCAGGTTCAAGTAAACGATGAGTCTCTATTGCCACTTCAGCGTGAGTATCGTTAAGGTGAGTAAGCCCTTGAGCCTTATCGTGATCCATAAGATTAAAATACAGCCCGCTAATTAACCATAGGAGTAACTGAATCCCTACAATGACTGATGCCCATTTATGCAGCTTTCTGACCCAAAACATTAGGCAACCCCACTGTGTTTACGCTTGCTCAACATAGACTTACGTTTGTTTTTAGTACGACGTAATACCCTGAAATACACTAATATTAACCCGCTAACGGTGGCTAAAGTTGAGAACAACGCTATCCAGAATAATAATTGGTTATCGATTTCTTCAGCATCGCCATAATCCATCACATGAAAGCGAAACATCCAGTCGAATAAACGCCAAAATGCATGGCGCTTACCTACTACTAATCCGCTGTCAGCCGAGATGTAAAGTGAGGGGGCGGAAAAATGGTCGAAATTAATTCGCCAAGCCGGTAAGTGGCGAGCACTGAGTTCAAAAGGTGGATTGTCGTTCAGTAAACTCACCTTGGTAATGGATTCATTACCAAGGTAATAATATTGGGCTAATGCTATGGCTGCCGTTTGGTTAAGTGGCGATAAACGTTCACCTGTTTGCGCATTTAGCATTACTTGCTGAGTCGTGATTATGGTCATATTTATGGCCGGAATAGAGAAGCGATATACGTCTTGTTGCATCAGTTTACCGACGCTTATTTGCTCTGCTTCAGGATAAGTTTGTAACAGTTTTGCTAATGAATACTGCAGTTTATCGGGGTTGATTTTTGTTTGAGGGTTACTGATTAGCGAATCACCATGAATATAGTCAATATGCATAAACACCATATATGTTCCTGTCACTGACCAAATCACAAACTGTAGCCCGAGAAACAGCATCAGCCATTTATGGAGTGTTCTTGCTGCTTTGTGCATTCAAATTAACCTTATTATTTTTATTATTGGTTTGGTTAAAAAGCGTTTTACGCTAGTAAATCAGGCTGTAAATGACCATCGGAATAGCATTATCTGTTAAGTGACTCATAGTTTGCAGCAATTTATGTTAATCGTGAAGATAAAGAAGTGCTGTCAACAGATCACAATAGCCGTACTTGCATTACCAGCATGCAATTAATGGTTAACAATGAGCAGCATGTAATGGAATAGCATCACACTCATCATTAGTTGTCCTAGCATTGGACATGGAATAAAATCTGAATTTATAAGTTTTATCTCATACCCTTTACCAAATATGATGCATTTATCTAAATTTCTGTGGTTAATGTTTTGCATTAAGTATTATTACCCACTAGCCAAGGACGAAGGCAAAATTCAAACTTATAACTCAAGTTCGGTGACTACTAAGCTAATCTTGTGGTTCAACGTTATCCTCATTAACCACTTCGGTAGTTTGATTCGGTAATCGGTGTTTGTTTTGGTACGGCACGAGTAAAAGTCGAGATCTAGCTCGCATTTTAGACATATTTTAGATAAGCAATTCTCAAAATAGCGACTAAAATCAATTTTATAATTTCGAATAATCCTAAACTAGACTTATAAATATTAGAAATTCCTTTTTTGCTATTACGGAGATTGAACAATGAACTGGCGTGCACTATTTAAACCAAGCGCGAAGTACTCGATTATTGCCCTCATTGTGGTTGGTGTAATTGTGGGTGTCGTGGGTTATTTCGCAACACAACAAACTTTACATGCAACAAGTAGCGATGCTTTTTGTATGACATGTCACCGTGACCATTCGTTAAGAGATGAGGTTATGGCGTCAGCTCATGGTGGTGGTAGAGCAGGTGTCACCGTGCAATGTCAAGATTGTCACTTACCACATGGCCCATTTGATTATTTAGTTAAGAAAATTATTGTTTCTAAAGATTTAATCGGCTTGATGACCATTGATGGCTTTATGACGCAAGAATGGTTAGATGAAAACCGTAAAGAACAAGCGGACCTAGCCTTAAAATACTTCCGCAGTAATGATTCTGCTAACTGTCAGCATTGCCACACTCGTATTTATGAAGATCAGCCTGATACGATGAAGAAAATGGCCGTAAGAATGCACAGTATGAACTTTAAAAAAGCACCAGAAGACAGAAAGACCTGTGTCGATTGTCATAAAGGTGTCGCGCATCCTTACCCTAAAAAGTAATGTGCCGATGTTGTTAACTAAAAAAACCTCGTTAAATAACGAGGTTTTTTTATGCCAATGTCTCAGATAATCGCCATTTTTAATATTTGTTGATGCCGTTAACAAGCGGGCTAGAATGCCGTGAATGATATTGCTCAAATAGTGCAAATACTCCCCACAGCAAAATCTCTCGATAATGTACTGCAGGCTTATTGTTACGAAGATTTTTTAAGCGTGTGAGTAGTACAAGTAGCATGTGCATTGCCACGGTGATACTGGCGAACACATTTAAAAATAGTGAGACATCTGGGTTGAAAATAAAAAAGCCGTAAGCCACCAAACACCACATCGACAAAGTGGCCGTTTTACCAATCAGTACAATATCGTTTATAGACATCGGCATTAACTTAATCGGCCGATAACAGGTTATCGTTCGGCTGGTATTGGTACAGTCGATAACATACTTGACCTGCCTTTTTTTCTTTTAAGGCAACCCAGGTTGCTGGCACATTGACTGAGGTTAATTCTGATTCGGTTTCGAGATAAATTTGTGCATTGGGGTTTAACCATTGATGTTGCATCAATAACTCAATGGTTTTGTTTACTAAATCTTTACGAAACGGTGGATCGATAAACACAATATCAAACCCACCAGGTGTACCTTTAGCAAGCACTTGCAAGCAGTCGGCATTAATAACCTCTGCATTTTGACATTGCAGGGTGGCAAGATTTTGTTTTAGCTGATTAGCAGCATTTTTTTGCAGTTCAATTATGGTTGCAAAGCTTGCATAACGGGATAAAGCCTCAAGGCATAATGCACCGCTGCCGGCAAAGCAATCGAGCACTTTGGCACCACGGATATCATTAGCAAGCCAATTGAATAAGGTCTCGCGAACGCGATCTGTTGTCGGGCGTAGACCTTCAAGATCATGGATCGGTAGCTTACGAGATCGCCATTGACCTGAAATAATCCGCACCTGACCGCTGCTGGTATTTTTTTTAGCCATCTCATCCTCGTGATTTGCCTGAACAAAGAAAAAAGAAAGTGGTAGACTATGCCACAATCTGAACCGTCGTTATTTTATATCAAACTTGTGATTAAATGTGAGTATTCATCATTTTACTGGTGAGAGATGCAACAAACGGCTTCAACTGAATTTTTAAGCATATAAATACTGGTAGCAAACATGGCAAAGAAAGGTTTTTTTTCCTGGTTTCGTAAAGATAAGCCCGTCCCTGAAGTTGAAGAACAGCAGCAACTCGATGTTGATGCGGAGAATGAAGTTGTAACAGAGACTGCAGAGCAACCTCAACAAGCTGAGCAGCTAGAGCAAACTGAAGCAACAGCGCGCCTAGACGTTGAACGTCTTGAGCAAGAACGTCTTGAAACTGAGCTTGCAGAACAAGCCCGTATCGACGCTGAGCGTATTGCTGCAGATAAGTTGGCCGCTGATGTTTTAACCTCAGAAAAGCTCGCCGCAGAAAAGCTAGCTACTGAGCAGGCAGAGCAACAAAAGCAAGCACTAGAGACTGAACGTTTAGAAGCTGAACGTGTTGAACAACTTCGTCTTGAACAGCTTGATCTAGAAAATAAGCGTCTTGAGCAAGAGCGTGTCGACAATGAACGAGCAGAACTCGCCCGTATCGATGCTGAGCGTATTGCTGCAGAAAAGCTAGCCACTGAGCAGGCTGAGCAACAAAAGCAAGCACAAGAGACTCAGCGTTTAGAAACTGAACGCTTAGAAGCCGAACGTGTTGAACAACTGCGTCTCGAGCAGCTTAATTTAGAAAAGAAGCGTCTTGAGCAAGAGCGTGTCGACAATGAACGAGTAGAACAAGCCCGTGTCGATGCTGAGCGTACTGCAGCAGAAACGTTAGCAACTGAAGCCTTAGCTGCAGAACTAGCCGCACAGCAATTAGCAGAACAACAGGCAGCCGAGCAACAAGCACCGATAGAGTCTATTGAGTTAGCAAAACAAGATGAACCGCAAGCTAAACCACAAAAAGAGGGTATGTTTGCCCGCTTAAAACGTGGCTTAATGCGCACCAGTGAGAATATTGGTTCTGGCTTCATTGGTTTATTCCGCGGTAAAAAAATTAATGAAGAGTTATTTGAAGAACTCGAAGAACAATTGTTAATCGCTGATGTGGGTGTTGAAACCACGAATAAATTAATTAAAAGCCTGACCGAGCATGCATCTCGTAAGCAGCTTAAAGATGCTGAAGCGCTTTATGATTTAATGCGTGAAGAAATGCAAAAAATGCTCGATCCGGTAGCTATTCCTTTAGTTCCCGATAACGCCAATGGCCCATTTGTCATTCTTATGATTGGTGTCAATGGTGTAGGTAAAACCACCACGATTGGTAAACTGGCTAAACAGTACCAAAGCCAAGGTAAATCTGTCATGTTAGCTGCCGGCGATACCTTCCGCGCAGCGGCAGTTGAGCAGTTACAAGTGTGGGGACAACGCAATAACATTCCGGTAGTGGCCCAGCATACTGGCGCAGACAGTGCTTCAGTTATATTCGATGCCTTACAAGCCGCTAAAGCGCGTAAAGTAGACGTATTAATTGCAGATACAGCGGGACGTTTGCAAAACAAAAGTCACTTAATGGAAGAGTTGAAAAAAGTCGTGCGAGTGATGAAAAAACTCGACCCAGATTCGCCTCATGAAGTCATGCTAACGCTAGATGCTAGCACTGGTCAGAATGCTATTAGCCAAGCACAGTTGTTTAAAGAAGCGGTTGGCGTGACGGGGATTACCATCAGTAAATTAGATGGTACCGCCAAAGGCGGGGTGATTTTTGCGATTGCCGATAAGTTTTCTATTCCTATTCGTCATATTGGTGTCGGTGAGCAAATTGATGATTTGCGTACTTTTAACTCCAATGATTTTATTGAAGCATTATTTAGCCAGGATAAAACGGACCAATAATTTATGATCCAATTTGAGCAGGTCAGTAAAATCTATGCTGGAGGCCAAAAGGCCCTTATGGATGTCAATTTTCACCTCCGACAAGGTGAAATGGCTTTTTTAACCGGCCATTCTGGTGCGGGTAAAAGTACCTTGCTCAAACTCATTACGGTTATTGAACGTGCTACGGCAGGTAAGGTATCTATTAATGGGCATAACATTGCCAATGTAGGGCCAAAACATGTGCCCTATTTACGTCGTAATATTGGTGTGATCTTCCAAAATCATCACTTGTTGATGGATAAAACCGTATTTGACAATATTGCCTTGCCGTTAGTGATCGAAGGTTTCACCCATGGCGAAATTCGTAAGCGTGTTGCTGGCGCACTCGACATGGTGGGTTTATATGGCAAAGAACGGCATTTGCCGATAATGCTGTCGGGTGGTGAACAACAACGAGTCGGCATTGCCCGCGCTATTGTTAACAAGCCACCACTGTTGTTGGCCGATGAACCTACGGGTAACTTAGACCCTAAATTATCGATGGATATTTTACGCTTATTCGAAGCCTTTAATGACTCGGGTACTAGCGTGCTAATTGCCACCCATGATTTAGGCCTTATTGCGCGCATGAAATATCGCACTTTTACTCTGCGTGAAGGACGTATGCTCGGTGGAGAAAGTTCTACTGCTGGTGGGGAGACACTACGATGAGTAAAAAAGTGAATATTACTCAGAGTAAATTACCTTTAAGCGGTCGCATTGTGATGTTTTTTATTCGCCATGTGCAACAAGGCATGTCGAGTATGGGCGAACTATGGCGCAGCCCTGTTTCATCCATTATGACCATGGCTGTATTGGGCGTGAGTTTAAGCTTACCCGCAGCATTGCAGGTTCTGGTTAAAAATGCTGAAAACATCACCCAATCTTGGAACAGTGCCGCTGAAATTTCGTTATTTATTAACAAAGGCCGCAGTGAACAATCTATTCAAAGTTTGTTGTCGCGTATTAAAGCTTTCCGTGAAATTGAATCGGTGACCTATATCAGTCGCGATCAAGCATTAGAAGAGTTTCAACGCTTATCTGGTTTTGGTGAGGCATTGTCATATTTAGATGAAAACCCATTACCCGCAGTGGTTACGGTAACGCCTTCGCTTAAATATTCTAGTCCCTCTGGGGCGCGTGAGTTACTGGTAAAATTAGAACGTGAATCTGAAGTTAACTTTGGTCGTTTAGATATTGAATGGTTAGAACGTCTGCAAGCTTTGCTTAAATTACTTGAAAAAACCGTGTTGGCAATTGCTGCCTTACTGGTTCTTGCGGTGGTATTAGTAATAGGCAATACGATTCGGCTTGCGATTATGAATCGTCGAACCGAAATTGAAGTAATGAAGCTAGTGGGTGCGACTGAAGCCTTTATTCAACGTCCGTTTTTATACACTGGAATTTGGTATGGGGTCATCGGTGGCATTTTGGCTTGGCTCATTATTAATTTGTTAGTGTGGTATCTCGATGGCGCCTTAGCTGAGTTGCTGGGGTTATACGGCAGTGAATTAACCATTCAGTCATTATCATTTTCAGAATTGATTAAACTGGTGCTATTGGCATCATTTTTAGGCTGGTTGGGCTCATATTTATCTGTACGACAACACTTACGTAGCATTGAACCGTCATAATAGCAGGCGTATAATTAAAGTTGAGCCACAATAATGAACGTTTGTTCACTTGCATTGTGATTACCTTGCGGTAAAAATGTTCATCTAGTAGAACCTTATTTGACATATGATGTCATATAGTTGATAGTTTATCGGCTAAATCGAGTGAGCTCTGTTGTGTTGTGAACCAAGAGAGCTTGTTCATCGTACTGAAGTTAGCTGAAATATATTTTTGAATGTAGTAGGAGAGCGAATGACTTATCAAACGCAATCAATGGCGCTGGCGGTTCCACACAATGCTAGTAGCCTAGAAGCGTACATCCAGTCTGTGACCAGCATCAATATGTTGGACGCGGATACAGAGTACGACATCGCCAAGCGTTTACAAGAAAATGGCGACCTACAAGCGGCAAAACAATTAATTATGTCGCATCTTCGTTTTGTTGTGCATGTTGCGAAAGGTTATTCAGGATACGGCTTACCACAGGCAGATCTTATTCAAGAAGGTAACATTGGTTTGATGAAAGCGGTTAAACGCTTCGATCCAGATGTTGGTGTTCGCCTAGTGTCTTTTGCGGTGCATTGGATTAAAGCTGAAATTCATGAATACGTGTTGAAAAACTGGCGTATCGTGAAAGTAGCGACCACGAAAGCACAGCGTAAATTATTCTTTAATATTCGTAAGTCTAAAAAGCGTTTAGGTTGGTTTAGTGACGCTGAAGTGACAATGGTTGCAGAGAATTTAGGTGTATCGAAAGCTGATGTGACCGAAATGGAATCACGGATGGCAGCCCAAGATCCGGCCTTCGACTTAACCAATGACAGCGATGACGATCATCATGATTTTGCCCCAGCATTATATTTAGAAGATCATTCTTCTGATGTGGCGGATCAGGTTGAGCACGCCAATTGGGAAGCAGACTCTCAAACACGTTTATTATCGGCCATTAAAACCTTAGACGAACGTAGTCAGCATATATTACGTGCGCGTTGGTTAGATGATACTAAAGTGACTTTGCAGGAACTTGCATCGACTTATGAAGTCTCTGCTGAGCGAATCAGACAGTTAGAAAAGAATGCCATGAACAAGCTTAAATCTTGTATGGAGTAACACTCCAGCGTATTCGATTTTGATAGATTAAAACCTGCTACGGCAGGTTTTTTTATGGCTTAAATTTGATAATTTGGCGACGCAATTTTATGAGCATTAATTAATTGATTTTTAACTTAGAGTGTTCCAATTTACGTCCATTCAATTTAGAACTATTCAATTTCGTGTGGGCTCATTTCGAGTAACCGAATTTAGTGCAATCAAATGAACCGAAGTAATTCATAGGTTAATCGTTATTGAGCACAGTCATTATGAGGCTGTTTTTGCGGCGTCTATCTGGGTTTGAATTGCGTTGATGATGCTTTTTCTTGGCACTTTTAAGCCACTGGAGACGATGTCTTTTGGCCAACCAAAAAATTGTCTTGGTCGCTTGAAACGCGCCAAAGTTGATTCAACTAACTGACTCAGCTGCAAGTTGATGTTATCGATATTAACACCATTTAAATCAGCAGCTTTGGCATTAACGGTTTCGAGTCCAATGGCATTAGTATTATTATCTGCGACACAATAATCAATAATGGCAGCAGGTAAGTGACCGAAAATTATATCGTCTATGGCAAACACAATTGCTTGTGCGACATTAGGATGGGTTAATAACACCGCTTCAAGTTGTTCTGGATGAATGTTCTCACCGCCACAAATAAACATGTTATCCATACGGCCTAAAATACTCAGTTGCCCCTCTAGATCTAGTTGTCCTTTGTCGTGGGTACAAAACCAGCCTTGATCATCTAATGGCAAGCTTAACCCCTGGTCGGTTAAATAGCCTAAAAATAAACACTCACCTTTTACCCAAATCACCCCGTCTTTCAACCTCAGTTGTCTTGAAGGCAAAGGACAACCATGATGGCCTAATAAATTGGCTTTAGCGGTGGTAATTTGCGAGCTCATCTCTGTCATACCATAGCTGGTGTAAGCGTTAATATGTAGATGTTGTAGTGCATCAATAAGTGCGGGCTCTATAACGCCACCGCCCAACAGTAATGCACTTATATTGGTAAACGCTGCGGGATGTTGCCGGAGTATCTGTATCGCTTGGGTTGGCACTAATGACACATGGGTGATATGGCTACTTGTAAGTTGTTCGGCCAGTGTCAATGCGGGATCTCGCAATACAATGCAGGCTCCAGCCAAAGTGCAACGATGAATAATGGCCAACCCACCAATATGAAACAGTGGTAACGATAATAGCCAAGCATCAGAAGACTCTAAAGTGATAAACGTTGCAGCCCCTTTTGCGCTGCTCAAATGGTTCGTTAAGCAATGTACCGCAGCTTTGGGGGTTCCACTTGAACCAGATGTGAGAATAATATTGGAAGCTTGATGCGGTGATACCTCAACAGCTTGGCTGATTAGTTGATCTACTTTTTGAGGCAGTTCAATATCGAGCCAGTTGGCAATCTCAATCGCGGTTTTTCTGCTAACGTTATCGGTCCATAACCATTGGAGATCAAAGCGTTTGATAAGCTGATTAATTTGCACATCAGCCAATCGAGGTGACAAAGGTAAAAATATCCATCCTGCATCGATGCATGCCCAATATAGACAAATCATTTCAAGATTATTGTGTGACAAACAAGCCACAATATCGCCATGCTTAACACCTTGAGATTGTAATTGTTGCACTACACAGTGAACTAAACCACTTAACTGAATATAACTGACGCGAGTAGTGGTGCATGTATTGTTGCAAGTAGTGATGCTTGGATCGATGGCTTCATGGCGACCTTCAATAGCAATAGCATCTGGATGATTTAATGCTGCTTGATGTAAAGGTGACATCATTATATACCTGCCTCGCCAGAGTCTTGTGGCTGGCCGATGTGAGTCAGTAATTGCAACACTTGATGATTTAGCCGCGGAGAAAACTCAGAGGTTGCTAACAACACGGGTTTGCTAAAAGCGCTCAAAGTATCTAAGCCTGGTGATTCATCTGGCGTGAGTGCCTGGCTCACTATGCGTAAGTCGCTGATACCGAGGTCAGCTTCTAAGCTTGAACTTAAAATACAACGCACACCAGCAAGATGAGCTTGGCTAATCATATTTTGCAATTTTTCCAGAGAACCCAATAACATGGGTTTGATAATTAATGCGCCTAAACCGGGTTGTTGCAATGCTAAATCGAGATCAAATTGAGATGAATTCAATGACTCATCTAAGGCATATTTTATTCCCAATTGCCGGTATATTTGGGCATTGTCACTTGGGTGAATACATGGCTCTTCAATGTATTCAATTTTGTGTTTTGGTAAACACGCTAAAAAGTCGATAGCCTGTTCAAGGCTAAAACCACGATTAGCATCTAAGCGTAATGTTACATGCGGTGCTATTGCCAGCACTTGATAAATAAATTGAATTTCGCTCGCCATACTGGTTTGAGCGACTTTAATTTTTACGCTGTTGATGCTGGTCAGTGTCTGTAACTTTTGAGTAATAACGTGTGCTGACATTCCATCGTAAAGTAATGGCACCACAGCTAACTGAGTCTGTGGGTTTTCGATGCGAACAGGTAATTTATCGGTTAGTTTTACATGCAATAAGCTTAATGAAAATGCCAATGATGGCAGCGATATCTGCTCGGCAATATTGGCTAAAATCACTAAGGGTTGATCGATAAAATTCGGTAATACTTGCAGCAGTTGTGATGTCACCTCATCAAGCGACTCTTGGCTAAACCCTGTTATTGATTGGCTATCAATATCAAAGCCTGATAATGGGGCTATTTCAACCCAAGCCGTTTGTTGATTATTGAGCTGGGTAGCAAGCACTAGCCCTTTACGAATATCGATTCGTTGTATACCTACTGGTAAACTAGGATTGAGTTCAATTTGATATTGATACAGCGTACAGCTGATTATCGTTAAGTTATCTGATGACATTGTTACTCCTTTGGATCCGTTAGTGGATCTAGGCACAATAACCCCAGTAAGGTGTCGGTAAACAATTGAGGATGCAGGCTGTGAATATTATGTCCCGCGGCATGCAAAGGATGTAACTGCAAAGTGCCTAAACCATACTCTGCCAGTGTCGCCTGCCAATCGATAGCCACTTGAGCAAATTTTTTGTCATCAACCCCATGCATAAAATGACATGAACACTTTAGCGGCTCAAGTACGGCGCGGCAGTCTTGCTGCAAACTAAGAGACGTTGTTATGTAACAATTGGCTAGGCGATGTGGATCATTGCTACGGCGTATGGCAATGAGTTGCTGCTTTTGAGCTTCGCTCAAGTCGTTAAAAACTGCTTGTTGATACCAAAGAGCGAGAAAGTCTGCGATGGGTAAATGCTGTAGTTTTTTCGCCCAGATATTATCGCTTTTGGCTCGCGCGGCTTGTTGCTGAGCATCTTGCAAGCCAGGGTGAGCGGATTCGAGGGTTAAGCTTAAGAGTGAATCAGCATAACCATCTGCAATATGCAGCGCTATTCGCCCGCCTAATGAGTAACCCAGTAAATGAAACTGCATATAGCCCATGCTATGCACTTTACTGACAATAAGCTCTGCTGCTTGGTGTAATCCTGGTGAATCTAAGGTGTCTACGTTAGCGCCATGACCCGGTAAATCAATGCAAATACAATGGAAATGTTGACTTAATCGTGGCATTAAAATAGACCAGTCGTCTTTGTTGCCCAAAAAACCATGTAGCATTAATAATGCAGGTAATTGTGGCTGGCCAAAACGACGGATCATTACCATTAGTGTTGTTTCACCCATTGACTGATTTGTGTTATTTGATCGCTGGCTTGAGTAGGGCTGACATTAACTTCAATCACTGAGGCACAATTAAACTCAAAGGCTTCTTGATACGCCTGATTAAACGACTCAATATCATCTGCTTGCCGATAGGCCAAACCAAACATGGCGGCGCCATAACCAAGCTCTAGACCGTGGCTTAATCGATAAAAGTCATTGCGTAGGCTTTCATTGGGTACAGGCAGCAAATTAAAAATGTTACCGCCATCATTGTTAATAATAACCAGCACAAATGGTTGAGTCATTTGTTTTAACAGTGCCAGAGAATTGAAATCATGCAAACAGGATAGGTCGCCCATCACTAGGGTTGTAGGTGCATTTTTATCTGCGGCTACGCCACAAGCGGTGGCAATTAATCCATCGATGCCCGATGCCCCTCGGTTGGTATAAATTGCCGGTGTGTTGGTCGCAATTGGCGCATACATATCGTAGAGTCTAATAGGTAAACTATTACCGATAAACAGTATATGTTGATCTGATTGAGCCAATGCTATGGCGCGCACAACTTGGGCTTCACCAAAGGTTGTATTGTCGATTTGTTGCTTAAACAGCGACTCTAATGACTCATTTAACGGTAATAACTGTAATGCCCAGTTGGCTTGTGATGATCGCGGCCAAGGTAATTGGCATACCGCTTGAACACTGGCCTGGTAAAATTCTTTAGACTGATGGGTCGGGTCTAAACGATCCCCGTGTTTAACGACATGCCAGTAGCTATGCCAGGATTGTTGGGCAATATATTGAAGTAATCGTTTGGAAATGAAACGACCACCAAAGACTAATATCCGCTCAGCTTGTTCGAGTTGTTTGTTGGCTTTCGGGTTTAATAATAACTGGTCAACGTGGCCGATTACACCTGGATGCTGACGCAACTGTGATTGTGCATCAACCAATACTGGCCAGCCAAGTTTTTGCGCTAACGCGACGATTTGCTGTGGATTATCTTCAGGAGCTAAGGTGCCAACCACTATCACACCTTTACCATGAACAAAGCGCATTAAGGTGTCTGTAGTTGGTAACTCAGCACTCGTTAGGCTAGCATAGCGTGTCATTGGTTTAGTGTTTTCAAACCATTGGTTTAATGGCGCAAGATAGGTTGATGTTGTCACACTGGCCGTTTTCTTTACATGGGCTAATGTCACCAATTCTGTAGGGTATAGCGGCTCACGGTACATGCAGTTTATGTGTACCGGCTGATGTTGATTAGCTAAAGCATGATCGATAGTACTCAATAATGCATTAGCCGGATAACCAAGATCAGGCGTTGGTAAATTAACTTGCTTAGCATATTGAGCAAAAATAGCGGGCTGAATAATCGCTTGATTCGCGCCACAATCAATCAGCTCTGGTGGTCTGTCACCAGATAGAATAATCAGTGGCACATGGGTTAGCCACGCCTCAACAATGGCCGGATAAAGATTGGCCACGGCGGTGCCTGAAGTGGTAATGATGGCGACTGGCGCATTGCTGGCTTTTGCCAGTCCAAGGGCCATAAACCCTAAACCACGCTCGTCAAAATGAATATGACGAGTGAGCTGGGTTTGACTAGCAGCGGCCAATGTTAGCGGAGTTGAGCGAGAACCTGGTGCCATACACACATGCTTAACCCCTAAGCGTGCAAGCTCTTCCAAGATCAATTGACCCCATAACAAATTCATATCGGCGCTGGTCTGTTGTTGCATATTGGCTCATATTACAAATAAATAAACGAATATTAGTGTAACGCCAAGTTAGCGTTATATCTAAGATTTAGCGCAGATTTTTATCCGAAACCTGCGAAATAAGCTGTTAAGGTTACAATCAAATATCAGCCTTATTCTCTCTTGTTTTATTTATGTTGTGCTAATGTTGTTAATATGATTTATTTATAGTATTAAAAACAATAACAAGGACCTTTGGAATATGGAATCTGCTGCATTATTAAAAAGAGTTGATGAGTTACCTCGTTTACCCAAAGCCGTTAGTGAATTGTTAGATGCGGTTAATAATGAAAATACCACCGTTAAGAGCATTTCTGCCAAAGTGGCCCAAGATCCCCTTATCAGCGCTAGAGTATTGAGATTAGCTAATTCAGCTCATTTTGGTCGCAGTCGTGAAGTAGGTTCGATTGACGAAGCTGTGATTCGTTTAGGTATGCAAACGTTGCGAACGTTGGTGATTGCTTCTGCGGTTATTGGTGCTATTCCTGATGTAGAAGGTATCGATTTAGCCGAATTCTGGGGTGAAACTTTTGAAGTCGCCCTGTATGCGCAAGAAGTAGCCAAACGTTGTGGCGTCGCACCAGATGAAGCTTTTACATGCGCAATTTTACACAATATTGGTGATTTGCTAATCGCTTTTGTTGAGCCTTCGATTTCAGCACAAATTAGAGCTGCTGTCGCTGAAGGGGCTGATAAGCAAAAGCTTGAAACGAGCTTATTAGGTTTTGACTCACCCTCTGTTGGTGCCTTACTTGCTAAAACATGGAAATTTACTCCGGCTCTAGTACAAGGGATCGAATATCAACGAGAACCGCTTAATGCTAAGCCAGCTTCTAAGTTGGCTGCTGTTATCTATTTGTCGCACGAGGTATTTGCACATTGGAATGATCAACGAGATGATGAATCTTTTACCGCTTGGTTGGCAGCCATCACTAATAACAAAGCGGGTATGATCAAAATGGATATGGCTGGGCTAGGCGAGAAGCTCCTTGAGCTAAGAGGTAAAGGGCTAGAAATAGGTAAGCAATTAGCCTAGTTACAGTTAACACTCTTAACCATTAAGCTCTGTCTATACAGAGCTTGTTTAGGCTTGATTGTTAATCCATTCGCTCATGACCACATGAGTTTTAATTTTGACGATGTCAGCTTGAGCATCAATAAATTCACGGATCTCATGCAATCGTTGCATTGAATTTGCATGCACATAAACCAATAAATCCATGTCGCCAGTAATGCCTTGGCAAGTTATCACTTCCGGTATGGTGGTGAAAATATGGATGACTTCGGCGCAGCGGGCGCAACGATGTTGAATTTCAAAGTATGCCGACACACCTTGTTTTTGCGACTCACTCAGTAAAACCTGATAACCACGGATAACACCCGTTTGTTCTAATTTCTTAATTCGTTCGGTTACAGCACTACGCGACAAACTCACTTGCTCAGCAATAAACGAAATACTCTGTCGAGCATTGTGGCGTAATTCGTTTATAATCGCTTTATCAAATTTATCCAATGATTTATATCCCGATAATTGTGTGTCACAGCTACGTTCTGTCATTATGACGGGAAGTTGCCTTTAATCCGTCATATTGTCGGTTTAGCAAGACAACTTGAGCTCACTAACCCGCAGAATGTTTTACTGTTTGGCCTTATAATATCGCAATATATCACAGTAAGAATAAGATAATGAATCAAATGACCGCAACAATAGGACGCTGGCAAGGTGCTGGCTTAATGGCCACCACATTGCTAGGCACAGGGGTATTTATTTTACCGCAAATGACCATTGAGGTAGCGGGCTCTGGTTCGCTATTAGCATGGTTATTATTAACGGTAGCAATTATCCCGGTCGCATTAGTATTTGGTTTGTTAGCGAGTCGATTCCCACATGCTGCTGGGCCTGCTTATTTTATAGAAAAAGCATTTGGTGCTACAGCGGGTCGAACTATCGGGCTGATCTTTTTATTAGTGATCCCCATCGGCGCGCCTGCTGCAATTTTAATGACCTTTCAATTTTTAGAAGCATTGATATCAATTTCTGGGCTAGGTCAATTAGTCGCAGAGTTATTAATTGTGGCTGTGTTATTGCTGCTTAATATTAAAGGTATTCAGGTGTCGGCAAAATTACAGTTTGCATTAACCTTATTGATTGTATCGGTAGTAGCAATATTATTTGGTGCCAGCGGATTAAACGTCGATCAGTTAGAAACCTTTGCACACAGTAGCCATCCGCAATTTAGTGGCGTGATGTTGGCAATGGGTATTGGTTTTTGGAGTTTTCTAGGCATTGAAGCCATGACACATCTTGCCAGCGACTTTCGCCAACCCGATAAAGATTTGTTGCCTGCAATGATGATGGGCACCGTATTAGTGGGCGTTATTTATTTAGCCTGTACTTTTTTATTGCTAATGGTACCAACAGAAGGTGATGGCTTAGCGATGATATCGGCGTTTGATTATTTATTATCGAATACTTTTTTGGGCGGATATGGCGCGTATATCATCGGAGTATTGGGCATCGCTAGCGGGTTAGCAACAGTGAATGTGTATGCTGCTAGTGCTGCACGTTTATTGTGGAGCTTCAGTAAAGAGGGTATTTTGCCGCGCTATTTTGATAAATTAAACCCACACGGTGTGCCGTTTAGAGCCTTGTTTGCCATTTTGGGTGCCATGGCGGTGGTGATTATCGTGACCTTTTATAGCACTCAAGAATTAGAAGACTTGATCGCTTGGAGTAATGGCGTGTTTGTGATTATTTACTTATTGGCGATGTTGTCTGCGGCTAAGTTACTCAGCAAGCGGTATCTACCATTAGTGATTGCAGGTTGTTTGTTTTGTGTTGGTTTGGGCATCGCACTGGGCAGTAATATGATTTACGCCATTGTATTGGTGTTGGTTGTCGCCCCTTTTATGTGGTGGCAAAAAGCCCACCTAACGCGTAAGTATTTACTCAATAATAGCCAAGGCTAATTGGCTATTATTTAGCGCGTTTCCATGGCGATATTGCGCATTTGAATCAGCTCACTGTGCTTTAAGTGGAGTAAATCAGCTGTGCGACGAATAATTTGGTCTTCATATTGCGACAATTCACCATCGGAATACGCTAGTTGCCACATTGAAAGTAGTAATTTTTGTTTATCATCAATGCTAAATTGAGCATTAATCTCAGCGGTAAACTCAAATAGAGATGTGGCATTTTTACGGCTTTGTTTTGCCTCTTCTATAAGGGTTATCGCTTCTTCTGAGTTAATGCCTAACGTGTTTATGAGCATTTCAGGCAGTAAAGCAGCTTCAGCAGCAGCCAAATTTTCGTCGGCGTACACAACCTCTTGCAATAGGGTTGCCGCGGCCAGGTTGAGGTTTTTCTGTTTCTCTTCTGGGCTACTTTCTTGAGTATGCGATTGGAGAAATTGCTTTAGTTTGGCGATCATAATTATTCTGTCCAATGTTACTATTCATTTTTATGCTAGCAAAAATGCTAATCCCAAGCGAATGGCTTGGGATTAAATAATGTTAACGCGGGTGTTAGGGTAGCTTTAAGCCGTCTTAATAATGATTATAAGACTGAACCTAAGCCTTTCATTAATAAATCAACTGTACCGTCACCACCACTCTGTTGGAGATAGTTTTTAGCGATATCAACCATCGGAGTAATATATTCTTTTGAGATACCAAGCTTTTCAAAAGCATCATATACCATTGCGCTACCTTGTAACGCAGAACCTAAATTACCTGCTTGTGATAATAATCCTGACATACCACTGTCTGATGATAATGCCGGAACTGCAGCCAGTAGACCGTCTGCATTAGGGATGCTGTCGCTTAATTGACTGAAATCATTTTCACCTAAATTTGTTTGAGCCAAGCTAAGTAGTGAGCCTAACCCGCCTTCAGCTTGGGTTTGAGATAAGCCAAGTTGAGACATAACGTCACCCACTAAAGCACTTGATTGCTCTGTTGTTTCAGATTGTTCTATTGTTTCAGACAGTGCAATGGTTTTAGCTTGTTCTGTTACTGGTTTTTTAGTTATTTCAGCCACGTTGTCTAACCAGCCCGCAGATGCTGGTGCTGAGAATGCGAAGACGGTAAACAGTACCGGTAATGCGGATGCTAATTTCATAATGAGTGTCCTTTAATGTGGCTCAATGTCTAAACTTAGGCATCATTTTACCCTGATTTACATAAATGCGACAGATGATCGCGATTTTTGCTCATTAGACTTGTGCAAAATGCATTTTTTTTGGGTATCCTAAGCGCAATATTTGTTGTTAATAGATTACTGGAACCCACATGTCATTGTTTGCAATTTTGACTGAAGCATTTAACTTTTTTCGAAACCACATCCGTCAGCTTGCCGTACTGACTCTGCCATTACTGTTAATCCAAGTCGCTATTCAACTTTGGCTAGGTAATGAAATGTTGCAGGCTGATGCTGAAAACCCTCAATTCGGTGCTGTTCATGCTGCAGCAATGATGGTGCTATTGTTGGTTTTTTCATTTTTAATTGCCGCATTAACCTTATATTTAGAGCTGCGCTCCCAAGGTCACGATCTTGCGCCGGCACAAATATTAAAGGCTAGTTTACCATTTGTACCGCCATTATTACTGGCTGGAGTATTTTCTGGTTTAGCTATTTTAGCGCCAGTGATGATCTTTGCTGCGTTTGGCCCACTATGGTTGATAGGCTTAATCGTGAGCTTGTACTTGTTTTCTCGCCTAGCCTATGTGAACTTTATGGTGGTGGTTGAACGTTTAACACCTTTAGAAGCGATTAAGAGTAGCTTTAAATTCAGTGGCCCAATAACAATTAAAACCATTGCGGTATTATTGCTGTACGTGCCATTGTCTCTATTAGCTGGCATGTTTTCACAAGTCGCGATGCAAGTTGGTTTTCCACTACAACTGGTAGTAGAAGCTACATTTTCGTTCTTAGGTTTGTTTGTTAATATTGCGTTATTTAGATTGTACATGGTTAATCGTAAAACACCGGATGCTGATAAAGCAGAGGGATAAATATTCAATCAACTCGCTAAAAGGAGAAACCATTGTTAAATGATATTGAGTTTATTAATGGTTTCTCTACTGAGTTAAGCGACGATTATCGTTTAGCTAAAAGTTATGTACGCGATATTCCTACCCAAGCGTTAGTCTACATTCGAAGCTTTACCCATAAACTCGCCGCTCAATTAGCGGTTCAGCATGGAGTAACGTTTACCTCAGCAAACTTATATGATCGTATTGAGCAGCTGAATCAGCGACGTGTTATTGATGTTGCCGCAGTGCGGGCGTTACACCGATTACGCAGTGATGGTAATCGCGGCGCACATCCTGAAAAATATCATTTAACTCAAACTCAGCTTGTTAACATCGCGGAAAAGTCGATCCATCAAATTCTGCAGGTAATTGAAAAACTATATCCCTCTCTGCATCCAGGTGTTGCTCCGCATTATCAATTTGAAGCATTTGATTCATTTGCTGGCCGCGATTTATGTTATCGCGCAGTGATGAAAAATGATCCTGAAGCACAGTATTTAGTGGGGATGTCTCTTAAAGCCAAAGGATTAATGCTACAAGAGCAAGAGCGCGCGTTGGCACAAACCACTGACGATTCACTCTTAGCAAGTTCAAATTCAAGTTCAGCATCATCAAGCTCAACATCCTCAAGTTCAAATTCAGCTGAATCAAACACTCCAAGCCTAATATCAACCACGGTTGAACAAACGTCAGCGGATGTATTTGCCCAAGCAGCACATTGGTTTCATATTGCATCAGCTCATCATCAAGCGGCATTGTTTGAGCATGGTGTGAGCTTATTGCACGGCTATAGTGGTGCGGAAAATCCTGCGACGGGCGAGGCGTTTATTGCGCAAGCTGCAGCACAAGGTATTGTTAATGCGCAGGCCTTGTTAGGTTTCTTTTATCTGGTGGGCAGTGATCAATTTGAAGTGGATATTAATCAAGCCGAAACATTGCTGACATTAGCCGCTAATGCAGAAGATGCTGAAGCAATGTCAAACCTTGGGGTGCTGTTTTATCAAAACCAACAATTTGAACAAGCTTACTTATGGGTAAATAAAGCAGCGCAAACCGGTTACCCGCATGCACAATATCATTTGGCACTGATGCTTGAACAAGGTGAAGGATGCCAAATTGATCTCGCTACGAGCCAACAATGGATGCAAGAAGCCGCCGAACAAGGTCAGTTGGATGCGATGTTACGTTGCAGCAGTGATATCTTGCACGATGATGACGCTAGCCAAGAGCAACTTAATATTGCTGAACACTATTTGCATGAAGTGATTAAATACGGCCGTAATGTCACCGCGATGATTGAACTGAGTGTCGCCTTAGCCGACGGGATTTTAGGCCGTATCGATGTGGTACAAGCAGCATATTTACTACAACAAGCTAATTTGCACGCCAACGAGATTCAGCGCCAGGTCATCGAGCCGCTTTGGCAGTCGTTACAGATGCAAATTGACAGTGTGATTGCGCTTAATCCAACGGAAGATGAGTTAGCTACCTTGCAACAGGCAAAGTGCTTACTCGCGTAAATGACATTTGCTTTGTTATGGTTGTGTTTAAGCTGGGGTTGTTACGCAGTGATGACTCACGCTAGATAAGTGTGTAGCGCGTCTCTTCAATTCGCTTTAGTTAGAAACAATGCCTAATATTTAACTGATATATATTCAACATATCTCAACCTGCTTTGAAGCGCTTTGTGGAAAAACTTCACAGCAAGCCTAGCCTTACCATGCTCATACCAATAGAAAAGGTTAACGACAGGTGACAGCAATTAATATAACGACTTTGCCACCGCTTCCTGATGCGCATGCACTGGCTGTGTTATTGCTTGTGTTGCTTGCCCTGTTTCTATTTACCAGAGAATCTATTGCCATTGAGACCTCGAGTCTGTTTATTCTGGCAATGTTGAGCATCGGTTTTACAGTTTTTCCTTACGTCAATTCGCAGGGGCAACATCTTGAGGCGTTGCAGTTTTTCAGTGGTTTTGGCCATGAAGCGCTGGTGGCTGTGTGTGCCTTAATGATTGCCGGAAATGGTTTAGTGCGCACCGGAGCGCTAGTACCTCTTGGGCGAATTCTGGCGCGCTTATGGCTTGTTAGCCCAGCATTGAGTATGTTGCTGACCTTGCTGGTTGGCGCTTTTCTGAGTGCATTTGTTAATAATGTACCGATAGTCGTACTGCTGCTTCCTATTCTAATCAGTGTATCGCTGCGAACCGGAGAGCCAGCTTCGGGGATGTTAATGCCAATGGGATTTGCCACTCTGGTTGGAGGAATGAGTACCAGTATTGGCACCTCGACTAATTTGTTAGTTGTTTCAGTTGCTGCAGATATGGGCTTAAGAAGACTGCAGATGTTTGATTTTTTTGTACCGGCAGCAATCGTTGCCGCTATTGCTATTGTTTATTTATGGTTGATTGCGCCACGCTTACTGCCTGCTCGTAAGACCATACTCAGCGATACCTCCCCAAGAATATTTACTGCCCAACTGGTTATATTGGAAGACGGTTTTGCAGTCGGTAAGACATTAACCGAACTGATTGAAAAGAGCTCAGGTTTGCTGGAAGTATCACGCATTATGCGGGGCACTGGAACCTATGTTGTACCGTTGCCCGATGCGCAAATTCAGGCTGGGGATCGGTTAATGGTGAATGACACTCCGGAAAATTTGAAGGAACTTGAAAGTGCTCTGGATGCCATGCTCTATGTCGGAGATACGCCTGTTGATGAAGAGCATCCATTATCCGGTGAGGGACAGCAGATTGCCGAAATAGTCGTCATGCAAGGTTCACCTTTGCTTGGTATGACCTTGAGGCAACTTAACTTTTATGATCGTTATCAATTAATGGTGCTGGCAATACATCGAGAGGGAAACTCAGTAGAGACGCTGCGTGAAAAAATAGCACAGGCCCGTTTGCGCATTGGTGATGTTCTTTTAGTGCAGGGAGATCAAGATACCATTGGCGAAATCAAACGTGCTGGTGAGCTATTAGTGCTCGATGCCACCGCAGATCTTCCGTACACGGATAAAGCGGTAACGGCTTTACTGATTATGGCGGCAATTATTCTTGTGTCTGCATTTGGGGATGTTCCCATTGCGATAAGCGCCGTAGGTGGTGTGCTGCTTATGCTGGTCACACGCTGCCTAACCTGGCGTCATGCTTCTATGGCGCTAAGTACTCAGGTCATTTTGATTGTGGCGGCGAGTTTGGCTATGGGATCGGCATTATTAAAAACCGGTGGTGCAGAGTATTTAGCACAAGTCTTTGTCGCGTTAACCGCAGGGGCTTCTCCGGCGGTTATTGTATCTGGACTGATGTTGCTAATGGCCATTATGACCAATATTGTGTCCAATAATGCTGCGGCAGTCATAGGCACACCTATTGCTATCAGCATTGCGCAGCAACTGCAGGTTAACCCTGAACCTTTTGTTATTGCGGTGCTATTTGGTGCAAATATGAGTTATGCCACCCCTATGGCTTATAAGACTAACCTGCTGGTAATGCATGCGGGCGGCTATAAATTTACCGATTTTGTCCGAGTGGGCGTTCCACTAACGATTATCGTTTGGCTGAGTTTATCGCTATTACTGCCAGTCATGTATTCGCTTAGCTGGTAATCTTTGAAGTGGCGTAATTATTTATCAATCTATGATTCATTGTACATAAATAATTTTATATCAATAAGATATCAGGCGATGATGCATATTGACCAATAACTTAAATGGTCGACTTTATTGAGTGAACCGTTCAATTAGTTGTTGAATTAAGTAGCAACGCAGAGCAATATGAGAATGTAGTTGAATGTATTATGCTCATTGTATTCGCTAGTGTTAGACCGATGTGATGGAGCACAATAATAACAATGGATTTTAATAAGAAACTTACTGACAACTCAGTATCAGTTACTGCAAATTTACTCGGTAACCCAGAGTCCACATCAACAATTATATTCCTATTAGCAAATCAAACTAATTAACCTAAGCTAGCAATCGTTTAGATCTAACAAGAGATTTGTGCTTTATAAACAATTCAATGCACAAATACTAAAACGTAAGTAGCCAGAAAAGGTGTAAAGTAAATATGGACGTTTGGAAAAGATTATTGGTTATTTTTTTAGTGACGCTGTCATGCGTAGGTTGTGATCAAGGTACGAAGTTATTAGCGGCAGAGCATCTTCCAAAATTTCAAATGACGAGCTACCTTAATGACTATCTTAGAGTGGGTTACACAGAAAATATTGGTGCATTTCTAGGCTTAGGTAATAATCTATCTGAACAAGCTCTGTTTTGGTTTTTTGTTGTTTTGGTCGGTACATTTTTATTGGCTTTACTGGTTTATTTAATTTCTAATGCCAAACAGCACCTTGTCCCTTTAATTGCATTATCTTTAGTGTTTTCAGGTGGTATGAGTAATTTCTACGACCGTGTCGTTAATAATGGGGCCGTTATCGATTTTCTAAATATCGGTATAGGCTCGATTCGAACAGGCATTTTTAATGTCGCAGACATAGCAATAATGTTTGGTGTCTTTCTGCTTATATTTGCTCAAAGTAAGCATAAACCTACGGTGTAAAAGTCGACTAACCGGTCATTCATTTGGTTTTGGCTAACTCCACATGGATGTGCTTGCAGTACCTCATTCAATCAATTGCCGCAGGCAATGAATCATCATGTGGCCTAGCATGTACCAAACGGCTGAGATGATGGAAATTTCTCGCCGTTTATTATCAATAAAAATATCAATCATCAAGTCAGTCTGTTAATTCATTTTCCCTAAGGCATTAGGTGCTTAACTTCCTTCCCTTTATTCATTAATCTGCTTGATGCTCGAATGTGCGACCTGTGTGTTCAGTTTGATTCGATTTAGGTCGGCTAAACATATCTGCGTAAGGCGCTGCTTGTTCGCGCTGAACATCAGCGCTGTCTTGGTAGATATCACCTTGTTGAGCTTGCGACTGGTTTCTCTGCAATATTTTTTTACCTAATAGCTGCAAAGTAATAAAGCTTAAAAAGCCCAATAACAATATAAAGGGCAATAGCACAATCGTGGTGAATGCGATGCTAAAAAACATCAGTAATGCCAAAATTGGGTTCATAGCCGAGAATCGACTTTTCAAATTGGCAGTGTGGAATGATTGATTAAATTTCATGATGGCTCCTGAATGCGCTTAGTCTGAAAATAGGTGTCTAAAAAACGTTATCTATAAATCAGTAACGATGACTTAATGTACAGCTTGCAACGTTCGGACATAATATGTCACGTTAAACCTAGTTAATGTGTTAAGTTTGAGAGCGAAAGTCTATTGAGTTAAATCAGTTTGGATTTGAGTTGTATGTAATACATTGCATTTGTGAGCCCGAATGAAGTTTATTCATCACACCGACAATACAAAAGAGTAAATCGACATTAGGTGTAGGCATACTGTTTATAAAATACTTTTAGTGATTAGTTACTTTCGCGGTCATGTTTTAATGGCTGTATGATGGCCAATAGGTGAGTCAATACTAACCTGTTATTTTTCAACTTTAGTTATGGTAGCCCTGCTTTAGCTATGATAGTTCTGCAGATTTTGCATGACTTAAACAAGATTGCTGATTCGAGTTTTCTCGTTCAATATTTGGATGTTGATGATAAATATTATCTTTGGGATTAGCTGTTGAAAAAGGTGATGATGCAGCATGATGCTGGCGCATGTATTGGCGGCTTAACAGTGTCATACCGATGAAACCTACAAACACAAACAGTAATATTAACGGTACTATTAACGGTAATAATAGCAAGCCGCCGATCAAGACGGTGACAACCGTTGTTAATGCAGCCAATGGTCGCATTTTTTGCAGGCGTTGCATTATTTTGTGAGTGTAAATTGAACTGAACATCCTCTGATCTCCGAGGGTTTACTCTATGAGATAGTCCATCAGGTTGGCTTGATGGACTATCTATTATCTAGTCGTTTTATTTGAGTGTTGAGTAAGCTAAAAGTTCAATGTCAGTTATTGGGTTTACTAATATGTTGGTTCGCTATGGCTTTATCGACGCTGCTGAAAATAATATTGCGAAACCATTGATGCCCAGGTTCTTGATTATTTCGTTCATGCCATAAGAAAACATACGCCATCGGCATAAATTCAAAAGGTAAGGGAATGGACACCAGCGAATATAATTTTTGTGCATGGTTAGCAAAGCTAGAGGGCAAGGTAAAAATTAAATCGGTATGGGCACAAACACTGGCAGCACCATAAAAGTCTGGCACAGTTGTCGATAGGTTACGGTGTAAGCCTAAGTTGGCTAAGTGGTAATCTAGTGCCCACCAATCGTTACCTTCACATCTTACCTGTACATGAGACATGTTAAGGTAGTGAGCTTGATCCCAGCGACCATCTTTTACAGCCTGTAAAATAGGATGATTTTTACGCACTAAGCAAACTTGATGGTCGTTAAACAATATTTGCGATTCGATACCTTCAGGTACTTTGTCAATATTGACATCGGTTTGAGGCAGAATATCTCGACCTGCAATGCCAAAATCTATTTGTCCTTGCTGTAGGTCTTGCATGGATTTTTCGGTCCAAACATAGGAATCTAACTTTATTAACGGTGCCTGTTGTAATAATGGTCCGATAAAATAGGGTATTAAGGTTTCATAAGCACTTTCGACCATCGAGAATGAAAATTGGCGGTTACTCGTCGCCGGATGAAAATTTGGCGGTTGGGTGAGCTTATACAAGTTTTGTAATACTAACGGCAGTTGTTGTCTTAATGCATCAGCATGTGCGGTTGGTTTTAAGCCGTGTGCTGTGCGTTGAAACAGTGGATCGTCTAGTGTTTCTCGCAACCGATTTAAGCTTTTACTGACAGCAGATTGACTCACATGCAAGCGATGGGCAGCCCGAGTGACGCTTTGCTCCTCAAGTAATACCTGTAGAATGACTAATAGATTAAGATCGATTCGAGCAAGGTTGTCTAAATTCATGTGATATTCTCAAATGGAAATTCACTTCGGATTTTATATCATTTTCATTCATACCTCCATTTGACTTATTATAGCGCCCTATTAAGGGTGACCTTTGTGTATTAAAAATTTGAGAGAAAGAAGTTTATGCGTCGTAACTTATTGCCATTGTTAATGTTTATGGTGCTTTTGAGCCCATTAGCTATTGATATTTATCTGCCGTCTATGCCTGCAATGGCGTTGGAGTACGGTGTATCTAACAGTGAAGTACAGTCCACCTTAGTGTTATTTTTATTTGCAATGGGCGTAGGACAAATTCTAATTGGCCCGTTAGCTGACCGTTTTGGCCGTAAACCTGTCGCGTTATTCGGAATTGTACTTTATGGCATTAGCAGTTTATTAGGTGCTTACGCGGTTGAGTTTGAATGGTTGCAGATTGCTCGCGTTTTTCAAGGCTTAGCGGCATGTTCAACCTCTATAGTGGTATTTAGTGCGGTACGTGACTGCTATTCCCGCAAAGAAAGTGTGTCGATGTACAGTTATCTAAATGGTGCAATTTGTGTGGTTCCGGCACTGGCTCCAACATTTGGTGGCTTATTAGCATTACAGTTTGGTTGGCGTTCTACCTTCATTTTTATGGCTTTGTATGCCATTTTTGTATTGTTTTTGGTAGGGTTCCGTTTTCCGGAAACGCGTCCATTAAATACCGACAGTACAGGGCCTTTATACCGTTGGAGCCGCTATAAGCCGGTTATTGGCGACCCTCATTTTATGTTTTATGCCAGTTGTTGCATGATCGCGATGGCATCAATTTTATGTTACGTGTCTTATTCGCCAGTATGGTTAATTGGTCATTTAGGCATTTCAGAATTAACTTTTAGCGGTTTATTTGGCCTTAATGCTGCGGTAAATATTGCCGCGTGTTTTGCTGCTCCAGTGTTGGTTAAGCGTATTGGTAACCGTCCGGGAGTGGTCGTGGCATTATCGTTGATGTTGCTTGCTGCTGTTATCGAAGCCGCGATGTACTTTGCTGGCCCCCAAGAAGGATTAGCAGCCGCAATAGCGTTTATGGCTCCGATGATGATTTTGTGTGTTGGCTTTGCTGTTTTACTTGGCCCTGCAACCAGTATGGCGCTGTCGGCTTTCGGTGAGCGAGCAGGTACGGCGACGGCGATGTTAGGTTGTATTCAAATGAGTGGGGCATCAATACTGACGGCGTTGATCCAACTAACCGATATACCTGCACCTTATGCGATAGCGGTTGTTATGGGGGGCTTTAGTGCAGTATTGCTAATCATTATGGCAATGAACCGTTTAAGCCATCTGCATCAAGAACAGTTACAACATGACTAATTAACTTTAGTAATATCACCTTTAACCCGCAGAATGCTAACCACATTACGCGGGTATTTTTTTGCCTCAATATGATAAAAATTAGAAACGGGCGTTAATTGCTATGCCAACATTAGTTTCTGAATCACGATTATACTCACCATTATCGAAATAATGTTCTAGTGAAAACTTAGCCGAGAATACATCTGAAAAATGCCAGAAGTAACGTGTATTTAAACCCGTTTCAGTGATGTTGTTGCTGTGGCTACTTTTATTTGAGTAATCAATATTACTGCTGCTTAAATCAGTATTTACATCTGTCCGGTAGTAAGTCGCACCCACTGACCATGCGTTATTGATATACCAATCTGCAAACACTGCAACAGTATAAATGTCATTTTCAAAGTTTATTTTAGAATCTTGCACTATAGTCGGAGTTGAGCCATCAACTTGAGTGAGCATTTCGTTGTTGATATATTGTGGGTTTTGATAACCTACAGCCCCAGTTATAAACACTCCAGCGGTTGATTGTAATGGAATAAAATATTCGTAAGTTAACGTGATAGCATCAATGTTTTGGCTAAAATATGATTCAAATTCATATTCTAGATATGCGCCATTGTTAGATTCTGATTCTGAGTTGGTAGTGTAGTTCAAGGATAACTTTGAGTGTTCGCTAAAAAAATATCCAGCACTAATCTCGTATGTTGTGATGTCAAATACAGCATCATCTGCATTTAACTGGTTGACTCCAGCCCCCAAAAACCATTTTGAGTCAAAAACGTATTCTCCAGAGATGTTATATAGATCTTGGAAGTCAGTGGTGGCATAACGCGCTGAAACAGTTGAGCCTTGATTAAAGAATCCCGCCAATGCATATGGCTTATCTGCTTGTTCAACCGCTTTAAAATAATAGCGATAATTGGCGTTAACTAGGCCATCCGCTTCACCTGATGAGTCTAAAAAACCGATTTCTGCTTCGTGGTGATAGGCATTATCTTGAGCTGCATATGCAGGGATTGTGGCCAATGCGAGCATTAATGCCACAGACATCTTTGTTCTAGTCATAGTAATGGTTCTTCCTTGAGGTATTATGGTGTAGAGCAAAGTATATTGAACTCAACTTTACATATTTGCAACAACAGATTTGCAACAAAATAAGACAAAAAATGAGCAGAAGTTATTGTATCCATTGCCAATACCCACAGTCGGCTTGCGTGTGTCATGCGCTCAAACTGGTGACGTCAAATACCGAGGTGGTGGTGATGCAGCATCCATCTGAAGTGGATCATGCTAAGAACACCGTGAGGTTATTGAAACTGGTGATGCCGCAGATGAAAATTTACGTGGGTGAATCTGCCGCGGACTTTATTGAACTGCAACATTATTTAGCTGCGCAAACGAAGCCGATTTATGTGGTTTATCCAAATGAGCACAGTCAAACTGTAGCCGAGGCTGGAGCGAGTGAGGCTGCGATAATTATTTTAGTTGACGGTACTTGGCGTAAAGCATACCGAATGTTGCAGCTCAATCCGTGGTTACTTAATTACCCGTCACTGCATCTAGAATGTGAAGATGAGTCGCAATATATCATTCGTAAAGCGAAACGTAGCGACAGCTTGTCGACTCTGGAAGCGGTTGCCCACACGTTGATTGCGTTAAATCCAGCGGCTGATATCGCGCCAATATTTGCAGTGTTTAACGCAATGGTGCAACATAAGTTAACGGCTATGCCTGCTCTGGTTCGTGAGCGTTATAATGGTGATAAAATCAAAGGATAGGCAACATGAAACATCGGCTGATAAGCTCAGTTATTTTGCTCGTTACGGCGAGTACATTGGCATTTTTTACAGTAGCTACTGATAAGCCACATAAAAAAATGACCTTAGCTGAAAAAGGTGAACAAGCGCGTCAAGAGTCGGCCGAATTTGAGCAAACGCAATTGCAAAAAGCGCGTGAGGCAGCCAAGACTACCTCGGATCGTGAGCAAGAAATATTAGCTAAATCACAGTCAAACGATTGGGAAGCACAGCAGCTCGAAAAAGCCCGTGCTCAATCTGATGAACGTTTAACCCGTCAGCAAAAGTATTTACAACAGGCGCAAGAAGCCGCCACTCAAACCCGTAAAATTCCTAAAGACACCAGTATAGAGCCAGTTCAATCTGACTAGTCATACTGTTGATTGATCCCCTCGGTTTATTTTGGAGTTCGCTTTGTCGTCTTGTCCTTTGTGTCACCATGAAACAGCTGCTTTTTCTCAAGATAAAAGTCGTTCCTATGTCCGTTGTCCGCAATGTTTTTTGGTGTCGGTTCCTGCAGCATTTTATTTGGATAAAATAGCAGAAAAAGCCCATTATGATTGTCACAATAATGACGTTGCCGATCTAGGTTACCAACAATTTTTATCCCGTACTTTAATACCATTAATCGCGCGTATTAAACCCGGTGCAATAGGGTTAGATTTTGGCTGCGGAGAAGGTGCTGTATTAAGCCAAATGGCTGTAGCGCAAGGCATTAAGGTGGTTAATTATGATTTATTTTATCACCCAGATACTCTAGCTCTCTCTCAAAAATATGATTTTGTCTGCTTAACTGAAGTGATAGAGCACATTGCCAATGCGCAGGCGTTGATGGCGCAATTAAGCACATTATTGTTGCCTGGCGGCATATTAGCGGTAATGACCAAACACATACCCAGTTTAGATAAGTTTAACAATTGGTACTATAAAATCGACCCGACTCATATCAATTTCTACTCTATAGAGACCTTCCAATGGGTAGCATTACAACAAGGTTGGCAGCTTGAAATTATCGACAGTGACGTGGTGTTTTTTCACATTCCAACGTCGCCAGCTTAGTCGTGAGTGTTGGGTGTTAATAAATAGATACAATTGACTTGTTAGCAAATCGGTAAAAGATTTAACAAAATTCTCATTTCAAGGTAGTTTTGTTGCACTAATTATTATAATAAATGGAATGAACATGCGCCTGACGTCTGTTGCTTTAATGCTTTCAAGTGTATTTGCCGCCAGTGTTTACAGCACGACTACCGTGGCTAGCGTGCCCAATGCTGCAGAACTAACCGCTCAAGTTGAAAGCAAAGTCATTGCATGGCGCCGCGATTTACATCAACACCCTGAATTATCTAATCGCGAATTTCGCACCAGTAAAGTGATTGAAAAACACCTTAAATCCTTAGGGCTTGAAGTACAAACGGGTATCGCCCACACGGGTGTGGTGGCGATATTAACAGGTGGTAAGCCTGGGCCGTTAATTGGTTTACGCGCTGATATGGATGCGCTGCCCGTTACCGAAGTGGTTGATTTACCTTTTGCCTCTAAAGCGACGGACACTTATCGAAATCAAACCGTGGGTGTGATGCACGCCTGCGGTCATGATACCCATGTGGCTATGCTGATGGGCGTGGCTGAAAACCTCGTAAAAGTAAAAGACAGCCTAGCTGGTGACGTAATGTTTATCTTTCAGCCAGCCGAAGAAGGCGCGCCAGAAGGTGAGCAAGGCGGTGCGGAGTTAATGCTCAAACAAGGCTTATTTGCTAAGCGCAAGCCTGAGCAAGTGTTTGGTATGCATGTCACATCAAGCATGCCTACAGGTATGATTGGTCTACGTTCCGGCCCTGCAATGGCGAGTGAAGACTCATTTACGATTAAGGTCACAGGTAAGCAAACTCATGGCTCACGTCCTTGGAGTGGTGTTGATCCTATCGTGGCCTCGGCACAAATTATTAATAGTGTGCAAACCATTATTAGTCGTCAGGTCGATATTACCAAAGCGCCTGCAGTAGTGAGTTTTGGGGCCATTAATGGTGGTATTCGATCGAATATTATTCCTGACGAAGTAGAACTTATTGGTACTATTCGTACTTTCGATCAAGATATGCGCGCCGACATTAAAGTTAAATTGGCCCAAGTGGCAGCTAATGCCGCTAAAACAGTTGGCGCCACTGCAGTAACCGTGATCCAACCTGGTTATCCGGTTACGGTTAACAACCCAGAATTAGTCAGCAAAATGCGCCCGGTTATCGCCTCTGTAGTGGGTGACAATATGTTGATTGAGCCAGGACTGATTACCGGTGCGGAAGACTTTTCTTATTACGCATTAGAAACACCAGGGATGTTCTTTTTCTTGGGCGTGACACCTGCTGACCAAGATATCAATAATGTCGCCAGTAATCACTCTCCGGCATTTTATGTTGATGAAAGTGCCCTTAAGGTTGGCGTGCAAACCATGACCCAAATTGCCTTAACAGCATTAAGCGCGGCACAATAGCCCTATTTAAAAACCAATTTTAATAAACCATTGGACGATAGCTCAAAAGGAGCGAGATATGACCCGCAAGATAATGGCGTTGTTGATGACGTTAGGTGTACTGAGTGCACCTAACGTGTCAGCGACACAAGCTGAAGATATTAATAGTTTTACCTTAGATAATGGCATGAAGATTATGGTGTTGGAGGATAGTTCTATTCCTAATGCCAATATGTACATTTTTTGGAAAGTGGGTTCGCGCAATGAAGTACCTGGTATTACCGGTATTTCGCACTTTTTTGAACACATGATGTTTAATGGTTCTAAAAAGTTTGGCCCTAAAATGTTTGACCGCACTATGGAAGCTGCTGGTGGCGCCAACAACGCTTATACCAGTGAAGATTTAACGGTATATACCGACTGGTTTCCAGCCAATGGTCTAGAAACTATTTTTGATTTAGAAGCAGACCGCATCGCCAATTTAGACATCAACCCTGAAATGGTTGAAAGTGAGCGCGGCGTGGTGCAGTCAGAGCGCACCACAGGGCTTGAAAACTCCAACTGGCGTACGATTCAAGAAGCGCTTAAAAGTGTCGCCTTTGCGGCGCATCCATATAGCTGGTCGGTGATTGGTTATGAGTCGGACATTGCCGCTTGGACATTAGCAGACTTACAGCAATACCATAAAACCTACTACGCCCCTAACAATGCGCTAGTGGTGATTACCGGTGATGTGAAGCTAGCCGAAGTTAAAGCCTTGGCTAATCAGTATTTTGCACCAATTCCAGCTCAAGCTCCACCGAAAGCCGTACGTACAGTTGAACCGCAACAAAAAGGTGAACGTCGGGTATTTGTTAAAAAAGAATCGGTAAGCACGCCAAACATTATGTTGGCTTATCATGTACCTGCAACTAGTCATGCCGATTACTATGCATTGGATTTATTAACGTCGATGTTAAGTGAAGGCAATAGCTCACGCTTTTATCAGGCCTTAGTTGATAAGCAATTGGCCGTAGCTGCAGACACGTATATGCCGATGTCATTCGACCCTAACTTATTTTATATTTTGGGTGTAGCGAATGCGGGAGTCAGCGCCGAGACTTTAGAAAAAGCCCTTATTGAGCAGATTGATCTTATTGCCAACAAAGGCGTGACTCAGCAAGAACTTGAAAAAGTTAAAAATATCAAGTTAATGGACTTTTACCACACCATGGAAACCATTAATGGTAAAGCCAATACTTTAGGTACATACGAGCTGTATTTTGGCGACTATGCAAAACTGTTTAACGCCCCAGAAGCCTATAACAAGGTCACTCCTGCTGATATTCAACGTGTGGCGCAAACCTATTTAATCAAAGCGAATCGAACAGTCGGTGTGCTCGCTGCTACTGAGGAGTCAGACAAATGAAAACCGTAACTCACACACGTATTAAGATATCGTTATCAGCAATTGCATTAGCGTGTAGCATTGGAATAAGTGGTTGTGCGACCACTCAAAAAACTACCGCCGATACAGCCGACTCTGTCACCGCTAGTTTTGTTATGCCACGCTACCAATCTGCTACCTTAGACAATGGCTTACAGGTTAAGCTGATGGTGCAAAAAGAAGTGCCATTAGTGACCATTGATGCCGTAGTGAGAGCGGGAGCAGTCAATGATATTACCTCTGGTATGGCTTACATTACCTCACAAAGTTTACTGTTGGGTGCCGCGGGTCAATCAAAGGCCGATATCGAGCAGCAGTTAGATTTTATCGGCGCCAGCATAGACACCAACGCTGATTTAGAAGGTAGTTATATTCGTGCCAATATGATGAGCAAAGATGTTGATACCGTGCTCGATATTTTTAGCCACGTATTGCGCCAGCCAGACTTTGATAGCGCTGAATTTGATAAACTAAAACAGCGCGAAATTGTTGGTTTATCACAGCAAAAAGAAAGTCCTCGAGCAGTGATTGGTCGCTACTTCAATAAGTTAGTATTTGGTGATCATCCTTATGCCAATCCGGTATCAGGCAATAGTGACACCATTGGTAAACTTTCAGTTGAGGAGTTACGCGCTTTTCATAAAGGCTACTATCAACCAAGCAATATGACCATTAACGTGGTGGGCGATTTTGATGTTGCCGACATGACCGCTAAACTGAATAAAGCCTTTGGCGATTGGCAGACCACTGAAACCGTGGTTCAGCCAGATTTAAGCCAACATTTACCAACATTAACCCAACCTCACGTACTGTTGGTCGACAAGCCTGACGCAATTGAAACCACCTTTTTAATTGGTGGCGTGGGGATCCGTTATGACAATCCAGACTATGTTGGGTTAACCGTAGTGAACACCATTCTAGGCGGTCGTTTTACTTCATGGTTAAATGATGAATTACGCGTCAATGCCGGATTAACTTACGGTGCCCGTTCTGGTTTTAGCCCTTATGCTCAATCTGGGGTATTCCAAATCAGTACTTTTACTAAGTCATCGACAACTAAAGAAGCCATTGATTTAGCCTTAAAAACCTATGCTCGTTTATGGGAAAAGGGCATTGATCAAACCACTTTAGATTCTGCCAAAGCTTATGTTAAAGGCCAGTTCCCACCTAAGTATGAAACTAGTGGGCAATTAGCTGGTTTATTGTCTGACATGTATCTGTATGGCTTTAATGATGATTTTATTAATCAATTTCAAGCTAAAGTGGATGGACTTACCCTCGCAGAAACTCAGCGTTTGATTAAGCAATATTTCCCACAACAAAACTTACAGTTTGTGTTGATTGGTAACGCTGAAAAAATTGCTGATATTGCGGCGCAATACGGTGAAGTGACTAAAGTTGATATCACTGCGACGGGTTTTGGTCAGTAGTTATTAGTGGGTTAATGACTTATTCAGTTAATGACTTATTCAGTTAATGATTTAGTCAGTTAATGACTTAGTCTGTTAATTGCACTGTAGTATCGTATGATGGCTCACATAAGTGGGCCATTTTTTATGGCTAGATATCATGGTGTCACTGAGTGATTCTATCGGTTACTAGGGCAAGATGGTGCCGGCAACATTGGCTATGTTGAGCTTGTGATCCGTTAAGTGTTAAACGCTATTTTGATAAGAGGATGGTTAATGATACATAAATGCCGATCAATATTACTGCTAACGGCGATGTTGTTACTGGCACATTCAACGTCATCTTATGCTGCGAAAGTGACCTTAGATGCTTTTTGTAGTCAACTAGTGGGTGAGTGGCAGGGCAGTGCAGCCAATCCGAATGTTGCGCCGAAGCAGGTAAGCACTTCGGTGATGTGCTCGGCAGATAAACGTAATTTATACATTAGTGTTAGCCGTGGTAGTCGCTTTTCGAACAGTGAAACTTGGTGGTTTAGGCAACAACAAGATCATATTTTACTGGTGTATGCCAATGGGATTACCGATGATATATCGCAACAGTTAACGCTTTATGAGCAAGCGGGCAGTTACTCATTTTTAGGCAAAGGGGAAATTAATCAACGTCCGGCCTTAGTACAATTGCAGTTCGATCCCATGATGAGTGATACCAAACCGTCAACAGCAGGATGGCAATGGCAGCAAAGCGCGCACTATTTGGATGACGACAGTGAGCAGTATCAAGTCATTAGAGCCATTAGTCTGCTTAAACCATCGGCAAATAATACTCTGCCGACAGAATAACGTGAGTGTATCTCAACTCAACACTCACAGGGCTTATCGATAAAACAAATAAGCGGCAAACAATGCCCAACTCAATAGTAGTAACCCCAGTAACGACCATGTTAAAGAGTTAAACTGACTCTCTGTTTCAATGTAAGACGCATCGGAATCGTCATCATTTGAACTTGTCGCGCTTTTAGCTTTTTGCTGTTGTTTACGGGCTTTATCTCGTTCTCGAGCCTTAGCCTTCTCACGTTTTTTGTATTCAGCAATCCCCTTTTCAACGCCCGCAGCAATCAGCTTGGTTTGTTCTTTAACTTGCCCAGGTTTTTGGGTTGCTTTGGCAATGGCTAAAGCATCTTGTTGGGTTTCAGGTGATAACGTTTTTTTCATTACTCAGCGCCTGCAAAACCCAGCTGACGCCATGCTTCATAACTAATAATGGCAACTGAATTGGATAAGTTTAAGCTACGGCTATTGGCAGTCATAGGGATACGTAAGCGCTGTGCCAGTGGCGTCGCATCAATAATATCCATTGGTAATCCGCGGGTTTCGGGGCCAAATAACAATACATCATTTTCTTGGAAAGCAATTTGGGTATGAGGACGGCTACCTTTAGTGGTGCAGGCAATAATACGCTTTCCTGCCATGGCCTCTAAAAAAGCGGCATAGTTTTTATGGCGAGTCACACTGGTCAGATCCGAATAATCGAGTCCCGCGCGACGTAATTTCTTTTCTTCGAGATCAAAACCTAACGGCTCAATCAAATGTAACTGCGAGCCATTGTTGGCACATAGACGAATGATGTTTCCGGTATTTGGAGCGATTTCGGGTTCATAAAGGGCAATATGAAACATGGCAACCTTAGGTACGAAGCATAAAAAGAGTGGCAAATTATACCCTAAGCAAGGTTTGACTGCGAGGCGTTATAAACGCTGACGTTATCAAAGTGAGCGATACAGCCCTGATGATAATTGCTGGTTGGGCGCTGACACATAGGCAATAAAAGCCTCATAAAATACTGGCTATTTTATTGATGCCTTCGCGCTATAGTTCGCATATCGAGAAATAAAAATTCCATGCTTATTCCTCTACCAACATAAGAGCTTAGATAATATTGGCGCCACTTTCAGGATCTCGTGATTGTGCCGCTTGCTGACGTATATCATCGGTATCGCTGCTGATGTCATCGCTAGTCTCATTATGGGTATCTTCTAATGACTCTTGGGCTTTTGTGCTGTTGTGCTCAGTGCTCTGTATCGTATTCAGAGGTGTTTCACTTTGCTGATGTCCATTGGTGACTAATTGTATCCCTTGAGGGAAAATACGTTCGCGGGCATCGTCAGGCAAGCTAATTTGATTTGCTTCATAAGCGCGCACCAGCAAGCGCATTAAAATTGAAGCCACTTTTGGAACACTGTGAGTTTCAGCATTGACCCAAAAATACACTTGCAGATTAATCGTCGATGGACCAAGGTTTTTTATTAATACCTGTGGCTCGGGATCTGCAAGTACGCCGTGATGACCGCTCATAATCTCCATAGCAATATCCTGAGCCTTACGGATACTTGCATCATAGCCAATGCCAATGACAAAGTGGCCACGCATTCTCGGGTTGGCGGTAAGATTTTTAATCACGTTTTTATAGATAGTGGCATTGGGGATTTGGATATGATTTCCGTCGTAGTCGACTAACGTGGTAGCCCTTGCTGTGACTTGCTTTACCACCCCCAAATTCCCTTCAACGGATATTACATCACCTAATTTGAACGGACGCTGCACACTGAGTAGTAAGCTGGAAATAAAGTTTTCGGCGATGTCTTTAAAGGCAAAACCTAAAATCAGACCGATTACACCAGTGCTGCTAATAATCGCGACTGCAAACTGCGTGAGGCCGGCGAGGCGCAAAAATATATATAGTCCCAATAAGATGATCAATACACTGATGCTGCGCTGCATCACTAATCGAATCAACTCGCTTTTTGTTACCCAAGCTAAGGGACTAATCAATAAGCATGCTAAAGGATGAGAAAGCCAAAATAGCAGCAAGAATATCGACAGCCCTAAAGCCAAGCGCGGTAAATAGAGTAAGGCTTTGTCCCAAAATTGCTCAGCATCTTGCTTCAGGGGAGCTAAAGATAAGGGCTCAATAGGTTGCAAGTGAATATTATCCACAACCTGAGTCACATCAGGTAAAGCGGCTATGGTTTGCAGTATGCGCTCTTTACTCGCTTGCTCAGTGACGGAGCCGTTTAGGTGAACGACAGAGCCTTGTATTTCAATGTCTATGACGCTGCTTGGGTCGTTAATCTGTATGAGTTGTTTCACAGTATCAGGCGAGGGCGCAGCCTGGGCATCAGTAGGCACAAAGCTGGTAAGGCCAACAACAGCAATAACTAAACTCCATAGTAGAATCCATCGATTTAACCTTGAGGATGATCGCTGGTTGCTGCGAGGAAAGTTGTTTAACAAAAATCGACAAATCATAAGATTATCCGCAAGGTACTAGCCTGTCATTACTCAATATTAGCAAACAATCTTCACAGGCACCAAAGGTTGTGAGCGTTATCCTCTAATGTTTTTAGAGTATGCAAAAAGGGCTTTTTTTCACTTCTAAATACATACTAATAAGTCAGTATATGAGGTTATGTAGTTGCTTAAAAACGATGTTCATTGAGGGGAATAATAGCAACACTTGAAATAGTGGTCAGATAATTGCTTTGTTCTTTATGACAATAAATGCAAGTCAGCTAATATACGTTGAGGCAACTGTTAACCTCAGCACATTCAAAATGGAGAATATCATGGATTTATTACGTATTTTAATCGCAATCTTACTGCCACCACTTGGGGTTTTTCTACAAGTAGGCCTAAGTAAGACCTTATTATTAAATATAATTTTAACCTTGCTAGGCTACATTCCAGGGATAGTGCACGCGGTATGGGTGATTGCTAAGCGCTAGTATCTGCAAAGATTATTATGCCTAATGGTGAAGCGGCTCAGGCCGCTTGCATCAATCGGAAAATGTTGCCAAGTTAGGGGTAATTTTTACCTAGCAATGACATGCTATTGATTACAGGGTTAATTCAGCTGTGTCGTCTATGAAGGCGAGCTAGCTATTATTGTTACGTGCTTATTCCCTGCGTGTGCAGGGAATATTAGTTAATGCCATTATTAAGGCCGATTAGAATATAAGTGGTTGAAGTTTATTTTTTTATATCGACTAGCTAACCGGTAAACTGATACTGAGCTTAAGGCCTTCGCGCTTTCCTGTTGGGCCGATAAGGTTTTCTGCCACAATACTGCCTTGATGTAACGTAATAGCAGCTTGAGTTATAGCCAACCCTAAACCCCACCCACCACTTTGCCTGTCTCTGGCTGTATCGGGGCGATAGAAAGGCTTAAAAATAGCTTCGAGCTCTTTTGGATCTATACCTGGACCGTCGTCTTCCACTGTAATTAATATGTGTTTGCCAACTTGGGCTGCACTAATGGTTATCTGGCTATTGGCATAGCAAATTGCATTACGCAGCAGATTTTCTATGGCGCGCGAAAGTGTCTTTGGGTGAAGAGGCAATTGCAGTGCCTCTGGTATATCAATTTGTAATAGTTTGCCTTGCTGCTCGGCTTCAAATTCGGCGTCATCTAACACTTGGCTTAAAGATTCTGCTAATTCGAGTACGACTTTATTTTCATGGCTGGCTAAGCTTACCCGAGATAGAGTGAGTAACTCGCTTATTAGCGCTTCAAGTTGTAAGGCTTCATAGCCGATACGTTCTAGCTCTTCACTTTGCTGCCCTTTTTTACGGCCTAAAGCTAAGGCTAATTGCAGCCTAGTGAGTGGTGTGCGCAGTTCATGAGAAATATCGCCCATTAATCGTTGCTGGTTGTTAATCATGGCTTGCACTGCATCGGCCATTCCATTAAAAGCCTGTGCCAATTGGCCCATTTCATCACGACGATTTGCGGTAGCGGCATCGACTCTGCTAGATAAATCACCTCTAGCAAGGGCATTGGCACTGTGCTTTAGCGAACGTAATGGTTTACCCAAATACCATGCGAGCAAACCGCATAATAAGCCAGACAGTAAAATGGCTAAGCCTGCAGTAAGTAATTTATTGTCGGCAAAGAAAAAGAACCACGGCCGTGGATGATTATCGGGGAAGCGGCCAAATAATTGATACGGCTTGCCATTGACCACAAAAGAATAGGGGCCGAAAATAAGTTCGTCTCTAAATTGATGGCTGATCGGATGGTCTGCTTCTTCTGCCATGAGTTGAAAGCGTCTAAATCCTCGCGACACTCGTTTGGTATTTAATACTTGGCCTTCGCCATCGGTTAAATATAAGCGCAATGGACCAGCATTATGGTTTCTATCGCCTTGTTTATTGCGGCTACGGTGCAGACGTTGAAGATTTTTACCTTCGAGTAATTGAGGTTGCTCTTGTATTCGTTTTGCAACGCTTTTAAGTACTCGCTCAAGACTGGGAGGTAATGGTGAACGATCATGGTTTTGTTGCAGTAATGGCAATAAAGACACCAGTGCAATAATCAATGAACTGCATAGCCAAAAGCCTAACAATAATTTAAAAAATAGCCCGTTAAATGGATTGTTTTTTAGCATTACGGTATCCAAATATAACCTTTACCGCGCAGGGTTTTGACGCGTGGACGGCCATCTTGGCGCTCTGGTAATTTTTTGCGTAAGTTAGACAAATGCATATCTAAGCTACGATCAAATGGCATTAATTTTTTGCCTAATACGTTTTCGCTTAATGATTCTTTGGTAACCAGCTCGCCTGATTTTTCGATCAAATGAAATAGCAGTGAAAACTCGGTGCCAGTGAGAATGATTAGTTGCTCATTGCAATAGGTTTCTTGGCGGGTAGGGTCGAGACGTAAATCACCAAACTGCATCATTTCATTGGCTTGGCTATCTTGCTGAGTCGTTTGTGCTCGACGTAATATGGCCCTAATTCGTGCCACTAACTCACGGTCATTAAAGGGTTTTGGCAAATAGTCATCGGCACCTATTTCAAGGCCGACAACCCGATCAATTTCATCACCGCGAGCGGTTAGCATTAATACCGGTGTTTGCTTACGTTGGCGTAAAGCACGCAAGACTTCAAAACCATTGAGTTTAGGCAGCATCACGTCAAGAAGGATTAAATCGAAGTCTTGCTGTTGCGCCATCATCAGCCCTTGCTCACCATCATAAGCTTGGGTTAATACGAAGCCTTCCAACTCAAGTAATTGGCTGAGTAGATCGGATAAACCAATATCATCGTCGATCAGTAAAATGCGATTCATAACTTTCCTCTGGCACAAAGAAAATCTGTATGTTGAAGCTAACATACAGATTTTTCGATCAATTAAGCTTATCTTATGCCAAGATTAAATCATATCAACATTGCACAGTTTTACATTTACCCTGCTTTATTTTGCACTATGTAGCGTTTAATTCTGGCAATAATAAAGGTCAGTACAATAGACCCAAATATCAGGCCTACTGAAAAGACTGCATTTTGCAGTGAGTTAGGGTCAAACACTAACATGCTGCCTAACCCTAACATCATAATACCTGACATCAGTTTAAGCACTTCGCCTTCTTTTTCGGTGAGCTTGCGTTTACCTAAGGTCATTGAGAATACAATCACAATGGCAGCAAGTGGAATAACGTAAACCACATTATAAGCGATGAGGTATAAGTATCGCTGCATGGTATCGAGATCTGATAATGACAACACAGAGGTGTAAATCATTGGGAAACCTGCGGTGCAAAGCAGTTCATAGGTGTTAGCTAAAATAGCCAGAATCGTTGAGCCTAAAATCATTGTTGGTAACGAGCTGGCTTTGGATAATTTGCCCATACGTTTAATAAGCGAGCCACGATTTTCAACTGACATTGATAGACTGACGTCGCCACGGCCGTAAAAGTAATCTTTTATATTCACTATGGCCGCAATCAATGCCAATACCCCCGCACAAGTGATAATGATACCGCCATCACCGCCACCAAGTAGTTGGAATAAGTTAAGCCAGGCGCTCATAAATATAAAGTAGATAAAGCCTGAGAAGAATACAAAAATACCGCCTACCAATAACATACGTTTGCGGCTGCCTGCATTAACCATAATGCTCAGTAAAAACAGCAACACGAAAAATGCGCAGGGATTAAAGGCATCGACACCAGCTAGTACTAAGGTGAGCACTGGTAATGACATTTCTTCAGGGTGCACAGCACCAATGAGTGGAATGTCGACAGGTTGAACAGTCGGTATAGGAGTAATGTCACTGGCTTGGTCAAACGACATACCACACGAACTTTCGGCTTGTGGGTCGTCACTAGTGTCACCACAGGTTTCAAATAATGGTGCGCTTACTACTGGCGATGCGCCTAAGTAATCATCGAGCTTATTACCAATATCTGCTTTACCACCTTGGCGTTGGTAACAGTTAACTAAGCGTTCTAGGATAAAACGGCCTGTGACATCATGGCTGTTATAGCCAACAACGGCCTCACCACAAATGGCAAAGTAGGGTACTGATTTAGGTTCAACACCAGTGTGTTGGCCCATTTCCATAAGTTTATCGACATTACCGGGTTCGCTAATGGCGTAGTCGTGTAGTTCTATCCAGTCAAAACGTTCGCCTAGAGCATCAATAAAAGGATGGGCTTCACGACAATGAGGGCAGGTTTTAGACCAAAAGAAATGCAGTTTAACTACTGGCTGCTGGTTTTGCTGAGTATACCAAAGTGAGTTGTCAGTTGAGGCTGCGGTACTGGCTATTGAGCTGGGTGCCAATATCAGTACACAAAGAAGTAACAGTAATTGGCCAATCAATCGGTTCATAATGTATTCCATTAAAGCGCTAATAGTTAGATTTTATGCCCTAATATGATTACTGTAAGGATCAAGACTGAATTACGTTAACTGGCTCGCATTACTGCGATATTTATCATTCAATATGCCAACTTGATCATGAATTACTGGCACTAAAGTGCTATGAAAACGTTCTTTACATAGGTTTACTCAGTCTTAACCCTCATTGACATTGCATTCGGTAAACTGAGTATCAAATCTGCAAAGGCAGAAAATAAATCCCATTCATACCGAGGTACTTAACAATGAAAACATCATCAATCATCAAAACGAGTTTAGTTGCCTTAGTGGCAAGTTCGGCTTTATTAGCTGGCCAGTTATATGCAGTTGATGCAGCTGATAATACTGTAAAAACTGAAAATGTTACCGCTAAAGGTGACCGACATCATGGTCACAAAGGTGGCATGCATAAAATGCTTCGTAAGCTGGATTTAACTGATGCCCAAAAAGTTCAAGTAAAAGCCATCTTTGATAAGTATCAAGCTAACCGCCCTGAGCGTCCAACTAAAGAGCAGCGCGCTGAGCACCGTACAGAAATGTTAGCGTTAATCACTACCGCTGGTTTTGATGAAGCAAAAGCAACTGAAATGGCTGAAGCACAGCAACAAAAGCATTTACAAAAGATGCTGACGCATTTGAAAATGCAAAACGAGATTTATCAATTATTAACGCCTGAACAGCAACAAACGTTTCAAGATAAATTTAAGTTAGGCAAAGGCCACAAACCGCGCCGTTAATGATTACTGACACATCGTCGAATTAAATCGATAAAAGCCGTTACCTTTGGGTAGTGGCTTTTTTATTTATGCAAGTTTGCTAATGGTCACACTTTGCTTAAGGCGAGTGGTTACTTTAGTAAACTTTATCCTAATCGAGCAATGAACTTGCTATAGTAATAGCAGATAAATCATCAGTTAAATGAGCCGACAATTCTTATATGAGTACCTCTTCTGAATATGACTTTTGGGTCAAATTAGCTAGCCGCGCGTCAGTGGCCACAGCGCTGTGCCTTATTGTGATTAAGTTGATCGCTTGGATGTATTCGGGCTCGGCCAGTATGTTGGGCTCATTAACGGATTCATTTGCAGATGCACTTGCTTCGATTGTTAACTTTATTGCTATTCGGTATGCCATCGTTCCCGCTGATAAAGATCATCGTTATGGCCATGGTAAAGCTGAGCCGTTAGCAACGTTAGCTCAAGCGGCCTTTATTTTAGGTTCGGCGTCGTTGTTATTATTGTATGGCGGCGAAAAGTTAATTCATCCAGTGGCAGTCACCAATGCTATGAGTGGCATCGTGGTGTCTATTATTGCGATAGTACTGACATTTGCACTCGTTTTGCTGCAACGACATGCTTTGAAAAAAACCAATAGCTCTTTGGTTGAAGCCGATTCACTACATTATAAGTCTGACTTGTTATTGAATGCTGCGGTGTTGTTTGCGCTAATATTGGCGCAATATGGCTGGTGGTGGGCCGATGGTCTGTTTGCGGTGTTTATTGCGTTGTTTATTGGTAATCAAGCACTTGGTTTAGGTTATCGTTCAATTCAGAGCTTACTCGACCGCGAGTTAGACAATGAGACTCGCGACAAAATTAAAGCGTTAGCCAAGCAAGACCCTCGCGTTAAGGGGATTCATGATTTACGCACTCGTCAAGCGGGCAAAACCACGTTCATTCAATTGCACATGGAATTGGCTGGTGACTTATCTCTGCTTGAAGCTCATGCAATAGCAGATAAAGCGGGTTTGACGATTAAAGCGGCGTTTGATGATGCAGAAGTGATAATTCACCAAGATCCGGTTTAATCAATGATGTGTAGATACTAAGACTTTTAATTGAATAATGGCAGCTCATTAACCCCTTATCATTAGGTTAATGCACTGCCATTATTGATCTAACACTAATGTCATATGCCATTAGCAGAACGTCTCCGCTTGTGACAGATTTTGCTTTAGCTGTGCCATGAAGCGTGTTGCCATAGCGCCATCGATAACACGATGATCATAGGACAGCGATAATGGCAACATAGGGCGAATAACAATTTGGCCATTTTGCGCCACAACTTTGGTTATTTCTCTTGATACTCCTAAAATGGCAACCTCGGGCATGTTAATAATGGGTGTAAAACTCGTTCCTCCCATTGGGCCTAAACTGGTTACCGTGAATGAGCCTCCTTCAGTGTCGGCAAAGGTCAGTTTACCTGCGCGAGTTCGCTCAGCTAATTGTTGTGATGCTATGGCTAGCTCCTCTAGTGTGAGTGCGTCTACGTTTTTAATTACCGGAACGAGAAGACCATTTGAGGTGTCTACCGCAATCCCAAGGTTGTAATAGTGCTTAAGCATCAGTGTTTCGCCGTCGTCACTGAGCGAAGCATTAAATGCAGGAAAAAGCTTCAATGCTTCAATCGTGGCTTTTAAAATGAACGGCAATAATGTGAAATGTATCTGTTCCTCTTCAGTCACACCCAAAACGTCAGCCGAATGTTCGATGTTAAACTTATGGCGTAATGCTTCGATGGCACCGATATCTACCTCATCATGATGGGTCACGTGGGGTATATGCGTCCAGCTCTCAAGCACATTATTAGCGATTATTCGCCTTATCTTAGTTAATGGTTCAGTGGTGACATCGCCAAACAAATGGTACTTAGCACCTTTATCTTGTAGAGTTTCCATGATAAATAATCCTATTATTTGGTGAAAATGCTATCACCACTCGCGCCATCCAACCCTGGATGAATATCAAACCTTACAACACCTACAGTGGCTTTACCCTCGACAGCGTTGGCAATACGAGCCGTACCAATGTGGCCAAAGCCACCACAGAGTTCGATAGATTTAATGCCTAAATCAGCCAGCTCAGTGGCAACCGATACTGCATCGTCGTAATTGCGTGTTGCGATCACTGTGAGTTCGACACTCGGGGTCGAGACAACACTTTTTTCATGGTTAGCATCGGGTGATAAAAACATAAAAGCTGCTTTTAATTTCATGGTGTTGTCCTATTAAGTTGGTGTGAATTTGGCAATGAAACTGTCTATTTGTGCATCATCAATCTCGGGAGATGCCATCACACCAATAAGTGAGCCAATTGGAAGCTCATCACCGACAGAGGCAACACTACGCCGCCATGTTCCGGCTATCGGTGATTCGTATGCTGAGGTGACCTTTTCGGTTTCAATATCGGCAATCTCATCACCCACTGCGACCGTTTTGCCAACCTCAACATGCCAAGCTGAGACGCTGCCTTTTTCCATCGTGAGACCAAATTTTGGCATTGTGATGGCATTAATATTGTTGGCCATTAGTGTTTCCTCATTACTGCTTGCACTGCAATTTCAATATCTGCAACGCTAGGGATGTAAGCTTGTTCAAGATTCGGTGCAAACGGCACCGGAGAGTGTGGTGGCATAACACGTTTAATCGGGGCTTTTAGCGCGGAGAATGCATATTCAGCCACAATTGAACTGATATCTGCTGCCATCCCACAACGAGGGCTGGCTTCATCAACTACTACTAGCCGGCCAGTCTGCTCAACCGACGCTAATATTGCCTTCTCATCAAGCGGTGACGTGGTGCGAGGATCGATAATGGTACATTCGATACCAGCTTGGGCTAATGCATCAGCCGCTTTGCTAGCAAAACCAACCATACGACCAATGGCTACGATAGTGACATCACGACCTTCACGCACAGTACGGGCTTGACCAAATGGAATGACGTAGGGTTCATCTGGCACTTCGCCCTTATCGTTGAACATGGCTTTATGTTCAAAAAATATCACCGGGTCATCATCACGAATGGCTTGTAACATCAGCCCTTTGGCTTCATAGGGTGAAGATGGAATAACCACTTTTAAGCCGGGAATATGGGTGAAAATAGGATACAGACATTGACTATGTTGGCTTGCGGCTCCTGTGCCAGCCCCATATAAGGTTCTTACAACCACTGGTGTTGTTGCTTTTCCGCCGAACATATAGCGAAATTTAGCCATTTGGTTGATGATTTGATCTCCACAAACGCCAAAAAAATCAACAAACATAAGCTGAGCAACAGGCCTTAATCCCGTTGCAGCAGCACCAGCAGCGGCACCAATAAATGCGCTTTCGCTGATGGGAGTATCAAATACACGGTCACGACCAAACTCCGTCATTAAGCCATGAGTTGCGCCTAGTACACCGCCCCAAGCATCTTGTTGTCCAGCTGCACCTAAGCCACCGGCAATATCTTCGCCTAATAGTATGACTGACGGATCTTCTAGCATGGCGTCACGCATGCCTTCGTTGAGTGCTTCTCTAAAAGATTTTATAGACATAACTTCCCCCAAATCATAATGAGTAATTGGCGTAAACGTCAGTGGTGAGTTGGTCGATATTAGGTATTTCAGCGGCTTTAGCTTCATCGACGGCAGCATCAATGAGTGTTTTGACCTCATCATCGATGGCATCTAGCTCAACTACGGTTAGCATTTCGCCACCCGTGACCCTAGCGCGGAAAAATTTTAACGCATCTAGGTAAGTACGTTCGTCACGGACTTCACCAGGAGGGCGATAGGTGGTGGCGTCACCTTCAAAGTGTCCGTAATAACGAGTAAATTCAATGGCAATAAAGCGTGGACCAAGGCCTGCTCGCATCGCATCAACGGCTTCTTTGGCTGCGCGGTAAACGGCAAAGTAATCATGTCCGTCGACCTTTTTTCCTTTTATCCCAAATCCCGCGGCTCTAGCAACAGGATCATGGCCTCCCATGGACCAAGCACTGGCGGTGGATTCGGCATAACCGTTATCTTCCAATACAAATAGCACTGGTAATTGATTAACCGAAGCAAAGTTCATCGACTCAAGTATGGTGCCTTGATTAAACGCGCCGTCGCCAAAAAAGGCGACTGCAACCCCATCGGTGCCACGTACCTTAGAAGACAAGGCTGCGCCACAGGCTAATGGGCCACCACCACCGACAATCCCATTAGCACCAAGCATGCCTTTATCTAAATCAGCAATGTGCATGGAACCGCCTTTGCCTGCGCATAACCCCTCTGCGCGGCCGTAGATTTCTTTCATCATCCCCATCACATCACAACCTTTTGCAATGCAATGGCCATGGCCGCGGTGGGTACTGGCAATGTGGTCTTCATTATTTAATTGCTGACACACGGCTACAGCTGATGTTTCTTCACCGGCATATAGGTGAACAAATCCAGGTATTTGTCCTGTGGTGAATTCTTTGTGCAGACGTTCTTCAAATTCTCGTATGGTGCGCATTTGTCGGTACGCTTCCAGTAATTGTTCGCGATCAATATGCATTTGTCTTTCCTCCAAAATAAAAACCACAGAAGGCTAAGAAGTCCATTTAGTGCTGTTCAAAACAAGTGAAACAGTCATTCAGGTAGGCAGTGAAAGTGCTACATATCTACCGTGAAGCCTCACTTAATCGCAGTACGGGTCATTTCTTTAGCGGCTTTCTGGTTCGGAATGTTGAGAGGAAGAACGTCGTCTTTAAATGCCGTATTAAGTCTGTTAGGGATGACATTTTTTCAAAGGATGAAAGGGCGAGTGTATTTACCATAATGAAGTGAATAATATGGCATACACCATGTTGTTTCCCTTGCCTGTGATGACGTTGTAGCCTCAACGCGTAGCATGACGTGTTCCAAGTTGACGTTGATGTCATCTTTTTCCATGCTTGGTCACTCAATGTGGATACTGAAATGGTGTGGGTCATGTTGCTAGAGGACATATTGCTTTTTTTGTCATCTAACGCGCAAAGTTGACGCGTAAAGCGACCGAAGACGATAGCTTCGTAATAGAGCGGATCCCCGACGGTTTTAGGGGAAATAACTGTTTGCGGCAAGTCCATGATTTCTACCTTCCTAATTAAAGGAGAGTCTCAGCACACAAGTATCAGTATATTCCTGTACTGCGAATAAAATTTGATCCGCATCAACTTTGGTTAATATTTGAACAGGTATGTTATTGGCATCATTTTGGGGATTACGTTGAGCATCACTCTGAAATAGCTCTGAACATAATTAAGAACATAACTGGGGACAGAATATGGCTGGGATATTAACACCACTCACTATTGGAAGGTAATGTGTAGAGAAAATACTGTTTGAGGGTATTGTTTGAGTCGTGTGTTTGGCTTTGTTCATAGTAATTGAGTGGCGAAGTTAATGGGCCATGATTACGAGAATTATGATGATTATTGAGTGGATGTCGGATATGGATTTGTGTGATGACACTTAATTTATTAGTTGATAATTCAGTATAGTCTGATGAAAAATGGCTGTTTGAGATACAAGGTTTATTCTGTGTTGGATTAAGATTTTGTTAAGTGAGTAAAACATAACAAACCTTAATCCAACACAAGCATTACTGCCAATATGATGACTAAAGTTGATGGCTAATGTTAATGGTTAATCCATCGACAGTTCTTTCAATTTACGCGTTAGGGTGTTGCGGCCCCAACCTAGGCGTTTAGCGGCTTCTTGTTTATGGCCTTGAGTATGTCTTAGTGCTGTTTCAAGTAAAATACGTTCAAATTCAGGTTGCACTTCAGTGAGCAAATCACTTTCACCTGCAGCCAGCTTTTCATCAATCCAATCAGTGAGTGCGGTTTGCCAGTCACTTGCTCCAGCCTGTTTCTGCTGGGTTGCAACTGGGTCTTTAAGCAATTCTGGTGGTAAATCTTGCGGTAAAATTTCTTGTCCGGACGCCATCACTGTTAACCAACGACAAGTATTCTCAAGTTGGCGAACATTGCCCGGCCAAGGTAAATTAGCCAACTTTACGGCTGTTTCTTTGGTGAGTATTTTGGGTTCAACGCCAATCTCTTTCGCAGCCGTGTTTAAAAAGTGGTTGGCGAGTTGGGCAATGTCTTCACGGCGTTGCGATAATGGCGGTAAGTGCACTCTGATCACATTGAGGCGATGAAATAAATCTTCGCGGAAGGTGCCTTTTTGCACCTGCACCTCAAGATTTTGATGCGTCGCAGCAATAATTCGCACATCAACTTGCACAGCTTGATGACCGCCGACACGATAGAACTGACCGTCGGCAAGAACTCGTAATAATCGCGTTTGCACATCGATTGGCATATCACCAATTTCATCTAAAAATAGCGTGCCACCATTGGCTTGTTCAAAACGGCCTTGACGCACGTTGGCTGCACCAGTAAAGGCGCCTTTTTCATGGCCAAAGAGTTCAGATTCAATCAAATCTTTTGGGATAGCAGCCATATTTAATGCAATAAAGGGCTTGTCCTTACGAGGGCTGTGTTTGTGCAATGCGCCAGCGACTAATTCTTTACCGGTACCAGATTGACCATTGATGAGCACACTAATTGATGAGCGAGATAATCGACCAATGGCACGAAACACTTCTTGCATTGCCGGGGCTTCACCAATAATTTCAGGGGTTTTTATGGTGGTATCAATCACAGGTTGTGGCGCTTGCTCTGTTGCATGTGTGAGTGCGCGTTCAACTAAATTAATCGCTTCATCAATATCAAATGGTTTTGGTAGGTATTCAAATGCACCTGCTTGATATGCGCTCACCGCACTGTCTAAGTCTGAGTGGGCGGTCATGATGATCACTGGAATATGCGGATAATGCAGTTGTAAGCGATCTAGTAAGGTTAAGCCGTCAGTCCCTGGCATGCGGATGTCAGACACGATGACTTGAGGTTGTGATGCTTCTAAAGCTTGCCACAAGGATTCTGCAGCAGCAAAACTAGCCGTTGACAGTGATGCGCCTTTAAGGGCTTTTTCGAGTACCCAACGGATTGAACTATCATCATCGAGGATCCAAACTTGTTCACTAATGTTCATGTTACTACCTCATTCTGCCTACAAAGGGCATGCTAGTTATTGTAATGGCAGGTTAATAATAAATTCGGTATGCCCTGGTGCCGAAACACAATCAATGCGACCGCCGTGTAATCGGGCAATGTTATGTGCAATGGATAATCCTAACCCTGAGCCTTCGTCACGACCGGTGACCATAGGGTAGAAAAGGGTATCCATTAACTCAGCAGGAATACCGGGGCCGTTATCAATAATGGATAAGGCGAGTACCACTTTATAGCGCTGTGTTCCAATGGTGACTTGATGTTGAGTGCGAGTGCGAATGACAATATCGCCACCACAATGTTCTAAAGCTTGTATCGCATTTTGTACAATATTCAATACGGCCTGCTGCATTTGATCTGGATCCATCTGAATATCAGGAATCGATGGATCGTAATCTCGTTTTAAGCTGATATTGTCTGGCAGTGCCATTTCAACGAGCTTAAGCACTTTTTGAATCACTTGATGAATATTGTGTTCAGTATGTTGCGTTGGTCGTTGTGGGCCAAGCAAGCGGTCGACTAAATTTCGTAATCTATCAGCCTGTTCGATAATCAGGCTGGTAAATTCTTTTAACTCAGGTGAGTCGAGTTCTCGAGATAACAATTGCGCAGCGCCTCGAAGCCCGCCCAGTGGGTTTTTAATTTCATGAGCTAAGTTACGCACCAAAAACTGTGCTGCTTGCTGTTGGGCATCCATATTAAGCTGCTGATGAATACGGCGTTGTTGGTCTACTTGGCGTAATTCTAAGATGCTGAGGTTATTGTCATTTTCAATAGGCACCAAGGTAATATCAATGGTGTGATGTTGGCCGTCTAGGGTAATTAATGCTGCGGTATTCACTGTAAGTCCTTGGCCAGCATTAATCGCATCGCGGAGTAATTGTGGCTCAACTCCCATCAGTTGATAGAGCTCGGGAAGCGTTTGTTCAAGCAGCTTATAGTTACCTACTCCCAATAATTGTGCGGCCGCGGCATTAGCATAGCTCGGCTTGAGCTCGTTATTAATAACGAGCACTGCGGTGACTAAGTGATTGAGAAGGTTATTTGTGTCCATTAGCCGTCCTAGTATTGGGTTGCACCATTATAATGCACCAATTTGGTGCATATCACAACCCGGAACACACAAGCTCTTTATAAGATAAAAGATCACCTACAAATTTATAAGTGAATGAATAAAATAGTTTTTATCTTAATTATTTAGACTTTTTTGCTGGTCCAAATACAGATGCTTGGTGAAGGAATATCTTTCTAGGAGAGCTTGATGCAAGGACTTTGCCGCTTTGTGTTACAGCGTTAACAACCAGTGAGTGTTCACCTCTATTAATGCCTGTTAATTGGAATATATTCGATACTTGAGCAGGGGCTGTGATAACTCCATCGACTAATAATGTCATTAGCACGCCACGAGGTAGTTGAGGGCTGACGCTCACTGACACGGTAAATGCGCCGTTATTGTCACGCACAGTAGCTTCTTCTTGTGGAGAGGTTATCGAAATCGTGTAATTAATTGATGCTTCTGTTGTTGGAGTAACATTGATTTTTCTTGGGGTGTTAATCGTCATGTTATTTTGGGTGTTTTCATTTAATTCAACAGCTTCGGCATTATTTTTTTGTTCATCCGAGTAATGAACTTTGCCATTTTCATCTACCCAACGGTATACGGCAGCAACACTTTGGGCGCTCAATAATAGCAAACTAATAAGTATGATAAGGCGCATGATGCACTCCATAAAACGACAGTTTTAATAGAGTAGACGTTTTTATAAAAAAAATCAGCTTAAACTGATTTAGTTAAGCTGAATTGAAGCGGCACTGTTAAGTCGCTATTGTTTATTAAGGTGCAAGAAAATTATATGTATTGGCAGCAGTATTCTGAAATTTGATCTGTTCGAATACTAAAGCTCACATTTGGTGCAAGTTCAAACTGGCTTGCTTCAGCATATGCAACCCACTCTGTTTTACCCGGTAATAACACGTCAAACTTGCCGGAAATAACCTGCATTATTTCACCTTGAGCCGTTGAGAACTCATATTCACCAGGCAATACAACGCCAAAAGTTTGTTTACTACCATCAGCTAATACTACGCTTCTGCTTATCACTTTACCGTTAAAATACACATTGGCTTTTTTAGCGACGCTTACCTGTTGTAACATACTCATATATTCTCCCTAAAAATGATCTTGGCATGAATCTATCTGCGTTTACGTAAAATATCTAGTTAAATGTTTTCATGTTGTATCACTAGCATCGCTTCGCTGCTAGAGACAGCTTCAGAAACGATAACAAGCGAACGCTGCGTGCAGTCTAGCACCTAGGCTATTGGCTTGTTATCTCTCGTCACCGCTTGTCATCTCAGGGATAGAGACAGCTTCGCTGCTAAGCTGTTGACTTTATAGCCTCTAGCCGCGGAGCGTACTAGCTGCGCAGCGTCCTAGGCCTTTCGCTTTTAGCCTGTATAGACAAGGCAATAAAAAGCCCAGATGCATGCATCTGGGCTTTTTAGATCATGAGTGACAAATGTAATTTGCCACTCATTGATGGTAATTAACCGCGGTTATTACGCTTACGTTCGTTTTCAGTTAAGAATCTCTTACGAACACGGATGTTCTTAGGAGTTACTTCAACTAATTCATCATCATCGATGAATTCAAGAGCTTGCTCAAGCGTTAAGTTAATTGGTGTAGTCAATACTTGTGCTTCATCAGTACCAGATGCGCGCATGTTAGTTAGCTGTTTACCTTTCAAACAGTTTACTGTCAAATCGTTAGAGCGAGCATGAATACCCACTACTTGACCTTCATACACTTCAGCAGCGTGACCAATAAACATACGACCACGGTCTTGCAAAGCAAATAGAGCGAATGTTAGTGCTTTACCTGTTGCGTTTGAAATCAATACGCCGTTAGCACGTTGACCAATATCGCCACCTTTGTGTGGACCGTAGTGATCAAATGAATGATAAATTAGACCAGTACCAGATGTAGCAGTTAAGAATTCGGTTTGGAAACCAATTAAGCCACGGCTTGGGATAACGAAGTCGATACGTACACGACCTTTACCATCAAGCTGCATGTCTTTCATTTCGCCTTTACGAACACCTAATTTTTCAATTACGGTACCTTGATGTTCTTCTTCAACGTCAACTGTTACAGTTTCGTATGGTTCATGTAGCTCACCATCGATTGTTTTTAGAATAACTTCTGGACGAGATACGGCTAATTCATAACCTTCACGACGCATGTTTTCAATTAAAATCGATAAGTGTAATTCACCACGACCTGATACGCGGAAACGGTCTGGACTTTCTGTTTCTTCAACGCGAAGTGCTACGTTGTGAACTAATTCAGTCTGTAAACGTTCAAGAATGTTACGTGAAGTAACGTACTTACCTTCTTTACCCGCGAACGGAGAAGTGTTTACTTGGAATGTCATCGTTAGCGTTGGTTCATCAACAGTTAACGGTGGCATTGCTTCTACTGCATTCACTGCACAGATAGTGTCAGAGATTTTAAGCTCGCCTAAACCTGTAATAGCAACGATATCACCAGCATTTGCAATTGGCACTTCTGTACGGTCAAGACCCATGTAACCTAATACTTGGCCCATTTTTCCGTTACGAGTCTTACCGTCAGCGCCAATAATAGTCACTTGTTGGTTAGTTTTAACGCTACCACGGGTAATACGGCCAATACCGATAACACCCACGTATGAGTTATAATCGATTTGAGAGATTTGCATTTGGAATGGCGCTTCAGCATCAGCGTCTGGGAAAGCAACTTTCTCAACGATAGTTTGGAATAGCGGCGTCATATCATCGCTCGCTACATCTGGATCTAACGTTGCAAAACCATTTAATGCCGAAGCGTAAACGATTGGGAAATCTAGTTGTTCGTCAGTGGCACCTAAGTTAACGAATAAATCGAATACTTGGTCAATAACCCAATCTGGACGAGCACTTGGACGGTCAATTTTGTTGATAACAACAATTGGCTTAAGGCCTTGAGCGAATGCTTTCTTGGTTACAAAGCGAGTTTGTGGCATTGGGCCATCAACTGCATCAACCAATAGTAATACTGAGTCAACCATAGATAGAACGCGTTCAACTTCACCACCGAAATCGGCGTGGCCAGGAGTATCTACGATATTAATACGGTAGTCGTTCCACTGGATGGCAGTGTTCTTTGCCAGAATGGTGATCCCACGTTCTTTTTCAAGATCGTTAGAATCCATAACCCGCTCAGTAGCTTCTCCACGAGATGCAAGGGTTCCTGACTGCGCCAACATTTTGTCAACCAGGGTTGTTTTGCCATGGTCAACGTGGGCAATAATGGCGATGTTACGTAAATTCTCTAGCACGGATAAACCTCTAAACCAGCAAATAAAAAAAAAGGATCTAACAGTAGTTATAGATTATAGCCACTGTAAAAAAGCGTGCCATTCTACTTCACAGCAGCTTTTGTAGATAGGATTATTTTTGAACACTTGTAAATCTATTGCTTGCTATGCGTTAAAAAACAGCATAAAACGTATATATATTAAGCATAACCATGATGTAAGACAAAAATGTGACATTGGCTAAAACAGCAACATTAACATGACGCACCATTATGGACTTTTGCACCATGATGAAACATAGTGATGCACGAGGTTGGTGCAAGGTTATGATTTAGAAGATTTGGAAACTTTCTCATCTTCATAAAATCAATTAGTTAGCGATCTGGCATGAATATCGCTTTACTGCTGATAATTATGTAAAGATTCGTTTTCCAGGTGCATCATCTGGCGAATAGCAAGATTATTTAAGGGACAACCCTTTACCCTACCGGAGGCTTGAGAATGTCAGTTGAATCAGTTTTAAAACAACTTGTAGAGTTAGAAGTTAAGTTTGTAGACTTACGCTTTACCGACACTAAAGGTAAAGAGCAGCATGTTTCTATTCCTTCTCATCAAGTAGATGAAGATTTCTTTGAAGACGGCAAAATGTTTGACGGTTCTTCAATTGTGGGTTGGAAAGGCATTAATGAATCTGACATGGTGCTAATGCCAGATCCAACCACTTTCGTGTTAGATCCTTTCACTGAAGAAACAACAGCACTTATTCGTTGTGACATTTTAGAGCCTGGTACTATGACAGGTTATGACCGTGACCCACGTTCTATTGCTAAGAAAGCTGAAGCTTACCTAATTTCTACTGGTATTGCTGACACAGTATTGATTGGTCCAGAGCCTGAGTTCTTCTTATTTGACGATGTCCGTTTTGGTACTGACATGTCAGGTTGTTTCGTGAAGATTGACGCAAAAGAAGCATCATGGAACTCAGCTAAGAGCTATGAAGAAGGTAACACTGGTCACCGTCCAATGGTGAAAGGTGGTTATTTCCCAGTTGCACCAGTTGATTCTTCACAAGATTTACGTTCGGCAATGTGTTTAGTACTTGAAGAAATGGGTCAAGTAGTTGAAGCGCATCACCACGAAGTAGCAACAGCGGGTCAAAACGAAATCGCAACACGTTTCAATACGTTGACTAAGAAAGCTGATGAAATTCAAATTCTAAAATACGTTGTTCATAACATGGCACATGCTTATGGTAAAACAGCGACATTTATGCCAAAACCAATCGTTGGTGACAACGGTAGCGGCATGCACGTGCATCAGTCTTTAGCTAAAGACGGCGTTAACTTATTCGCAGGTGACAAGTATGCAGGTTTAAGTGACCTAGCGCTTTACTACATTGGCGGCATTATTAAGCATGCCCGTGCATTGAATGCGTTCACTAACCCAAGCACAAACTCTTACAAGCGTTTAGTGCCACATTTTGAAGCGCCAGTAATGCTTGCATATTCTGCACGTAACCGCAGTGCTTCAATTCGTATTCCAGTGGTACCAAGCCCTAAAGGCCGTCGTATCGAAGCGCGTTTCCCTGATCCACATGCAAATCCATATTTAGGTTTTGCTGCATTACTAATGGCTGGTCTTGATGGTATTCAAAACAAGATCCACCCAGGTGAAGCAATGGATAAAGATCTATATGACTTACCAGCTGAAGAGGCTGCTGAAATTCCACAGGTTGCGACGTCATTAGAAAACGCACTTGAAAATTTACAGGCTGACCATGAGTTCTTAACTAAAGGCGGCGTATTCAGCGAAGACTTTATTCAGTCTTATATCCAACTTAAAACGGCAGAAGCAGAACGTGTTGCACGTACTACTCACCCACTTGAGTTTGAAATGTATTACAGCTTGTAATTCTTGAGCGCAATTGCTTAAACAAGCAAGCCAATAGAAAAACCCGATAAGTGATTATCGGGTTTTTTGTTTGTGGATCAATGAACACAAAGATATGTAAATTTGACTAAGCTGTAGTTGATAGCAAAATAGGTATCATTTAGAAGGCTAAAATATTATTTGCTTAGTTTAGGCTCAAGAAATGATTGAAACTCATTCGTAATCACAATCCTTTTATATGATCATATCGATAGTAGTACTGTAATGGCTACCGCAAGCAGTATTCTTGAACTGATCAAACAACCTTTTCAAATAGGCACATATTCTTTAACCATTAGTGCATGTATTGGTGCAGCCATTTATAAAGGTGTTGATAGCGATACAGATAGCTTAATCCATCGTGCAGATGTTGCGATGTATCAGGCTAAATATGCCGGAAAATCTCAGGTGATACTGGCTGATTAACATTTTAAAATAGAGAATAATGTTATTTTTTATTTGGCTGCAGGATATCTAAATTGATACATACAAGCTCATTTAATCATGGTCGTTTGTCGTGGCGTAAGCAGCAAGGTTTTAGCTTAATAGAACTTGTGGTAGTGATTATTATTTTAGGCATCCTTGCTGTTGTGGTTGCTCCAAAATTTATCGGTTTAAAAAGTAATGCTTACGCGAGTAGTATGCAGGGCGTTGCAGCAGCAATTAATAGCGGTAAAATCTTGGTTTATTCTGCTTGCGTGATAAGTGCAGGTTGCGATGAAACAGCCCCTGGGACCAGTAATGGTTTGGGCAATAGTATTATGGTACAAGGCCAATCAGTAACGTTAGCTTACGGATATCCGCGTCATACTTCAGCCGGTATCGTTAGAATGATTAACATTGCCGACAACAGTGGCGGTGGTGAATTTAACATCACAACCTATGATGTTAATAATCGAAGCGGATTACGTATTCGTCCAAATGCAGATTATGCTGCCAATAAATGCGAAATTAGATATTCGCAACCACAAGCCGCAGGAGAGTCACCGTTAGTTGTTGTCGATATTGACGAGTGTTAAGTGTTGTTATTCTCCGCTAGCATCACCTCAAGTTACCCTCTTTAGATAAATGCCATGTTAACTTTATGGCCTTTATTGTTTTGCGGCGCCCATTTGCTTGAAATATTTGTGATTAACGTAAATTTGTAGAGGAATTCACTCAGGAATATGATATTTATACCGTTAATCACTCACTAAAAAGCGATTTGTTTAATGGATAAAAAAGACCTCAAGCTATTAGAAATTTTACAACGTCAGGGCCGGATGGCTGTTTCTGAATTAGCCGATAAGGTTAATATGTCGGATACTCCTTGTTTACGACGAGTTAAAAAGCTTGAACAAGATAAAGTAATTTTAGGCTATGGTGCACAAGTTGATCCCTTTAAAGTGGGCTTAAATGTTGTGGTTTATACATCGATACGTTTAACGGAACATACTGATCAATCGACCGCGTTATTTGAATCAACCATGGCACAATTACCTCAAGTGATGGAATGCGCAGTGGTAACCGGAGCTTATGACTACATGCTCAAAATCGTCGCCAAAGACTTGGTTTCTTATGAACAATTTATCAAGAAATCGCTTGGCAACCTTAAGTTTGTCGCCAGCATTGAAACCACTGTGGTCTTGAAGCCAATCTTTAGCCGTACGGCTTTACCTGTGGACCAGTCGCCGATCGACTAAGCATAAATACACAGAATAGGCACATATAAATACCCAAAAGCAGCACCTAGGCCGTCATAGACTATGACAGCATAGGTTACCGCTAAGGGCGTTAGTTGACATGGGGAGGTAAGGTTTAACCTTGTTCCATTGAGGCTATAAACTTGTTCGATTCGGCAATCGATTTGTTCATTTCTTTAATCAAGCTAGAGATATCTGTCTGTAAATTAGCAAACTCACCTTTAATGGCACCAATAGCCTGCGCATTTAGGTTATGTTTTAAATACAGCATATTATCTTTCATTGCGGTTAAAATGGGTGGCATTTTAGCTTCTGCACGGCGCATACTTCTGACTAGCGTTTTATATGAACGTTTGGTTTCATTGAGCTTGCTGGTGCTGTTACGGCGTAAACTGGCTTTGCTTATTTCTTCGATTTCAGTTTGCCATTCATCAAATAAAGCATCCGCGACATCTTCGACTTTTTCGATGCGATGACTAACTTCATCAGCAGCAGATTGAGCAGACTCATATTCATCTTTAGCTTTGTTATAAGCATCTTCTAAATCGCCACCATCAAATGCTAAAAGCGCCTGCATTTCTTCCAATGCAGAGCTAAATTGCTCTTGAGCTTCTTCTTGCGACTCTTTTGCTTCTTGCACTCTATCGACCATAATGTCGCGTTTGTGATAGCCGACTTTTTCCATTGCACCGTAATAGGCGCTTTGACAACCGCTCAACAGTAAACTGCTACTTAATAGTGCCAGTGATATCCATTTTTTCATCAATGTGTCTCTTTTATTGTGTGAGGTGAAAGGTACCTCGTTGAAGTTAACTACCTTGTGAGTTAACTACCTGATTTAAATTTTGCTGCATCGATGATGCTCCATAAATGGAATAAACCACCGATAATGGCTGGGATGACCAACACAAAAAAGAAATAACAAACGGCAGTAATGCAGAAGAATAACAAAGCCGCTAATATACGCCCTTGCAAAAGCTGGCCTAAGCCTGGGAAAAATAAGCTCGCGACAGCTGCGAGTACATTACCCGCCGAACCTTGTTGTGACATCAATTTGCTCCATTATTCGATGACTATTATGTTATAACATTGTACGAAGTTAGTGACTGAATACAAATGTTATCTCCACTAACGTGGTATGAAATAAGGATTATTATGCCCAAAAAGTTTGATTACAGCCCTATTGCGGCTTTTTTTAGTGGGATTTGGCAGTTTCTACTCCATCTCAAACAGCGGCTTGCTGAAGACCAAATCAATATACGAGCGGGTCATTTGGCCTATGTGACTTTGTTGTCACTGGTGCCTATGTTGGCTGTCACCATGTCGATGTTATCGGCCTTTCCGGTGTTTAAAGGTATTCGCGGCAATATCGAAGGCTTTATTTATAATAATTTTATACCTGCGGCGGGTGATACGGTACAAGTGCATATTAACGAATTTGTCGCTAATGCATCTAAAGGCACTTTTGTCGGTATTATCGCCTTAGTGTTTGTTGCCATTATGCTGATTTCAGCTATCGACAAAGCATTGAATAACATTTGGCGGATTACCGAAAAACGCTCATACGTGGTGTCATTTTCGATGTACTGGATGGTGTTGACTCTGGGACCTGTTCTCATAGGTGCAAGCTTAGTAGCAACGTCCTATGTTGTGTCATTAGAGGTTGTGGCAGGTACTGAATTATCTGGACTAGTCCCGTGGATTGTTGAACGTTTGCCGTTGATATTTTCTGCAGCATCGATATTACTGTTGTATATGGTAGTACCAAATAAGAAAGTGCATTTCTTGCATGCTTTATTAGGCGCAATTGTTGCTGCGGTATTATTTGAAGCAGGTAAAAAAGGTTTTGCGTTTTATGTCACTCAGTTTCCGAGTTATGAAGCCATTTATGGCGCTCTGGCAGTGGTGCCCATTTTGTTTGTATGGGTATATTTATCGTGGATGATTGTGTTGTTAGGGGCAGAAATTACTGCCGCTTTACCAGAGTATCTGGAGAGTTTGGCTGTTATAGCGGAAGATCTAAAAGCGGAAATATTTGCTGAAACGGAAGACGAGCATGTCAACAATGTGCATGATCCTATCGTGGTTGATAAATCGGTTCCGTCTGATAAATCATAACTACTACGAATGTATTTAATTGATTCCGTTACTGCCTGTTATACAGGAAAGTGCGCGCCAATAACCTTAGCTAAACAAGGTCGCCATGTATTGGCGACCAATATTGTGGATCGAATAACGACTACTCAAAAACATATTTTAAGGCAGTTATGATTGCATTAATTCAACGAGTTAAACGTGCATCAGTGTCGGTAGACAATACAATAGTCGGCAAAATTGACCAAGGCTTGTTAGTATTACTAGGCATAGAGCGCGAAGATAATATTGAGAAAATGGTTAAGTTAGCTACAAAAGTCATTAATTATCGGGTATTTAGTGATGAAGATGGCAAAATGAATCTTAATCTGACTCAAGTCGGTGGGCAATTATTGGTGGTGTCACAATTTACCTTAGCTGCAGATACTGGCAAAGGCTTAAGACCCAGTTTTTCGTGCGCAGCAACCCCAGAACAAGCCGACCGCCTTTATTTAGCTTTTGTCGAGTATTGTCGCCAACAAGGGGTTATGACACAGACGGGGCAATTTGGTGCAGATATGCAGGTTGAGTTGGTTAATGATGGCCCTGTGACCTTTAATTTGCAGGTATAAGGCCATAATTTATTACCATTCAATTATTGTCAGCTGAGGTTAACCAGTCATCATCGGAGGGATGCCGTTATGCTTGATATTTCATTCACAGAAGCGCAATCAGATGCCAAGGTAACAGCTTTACTGCAGACCTTGTGTGAAACTTGGCACAGTACGATTCCTGTTAGTCAATTTATGAACATTAAACCAGTGTTGTTTAATGGCGATAGCCTACAAGTCACAGCACCTTTAGAGCCCAACGTTAATTTACATCACACCATGTTTGCTGGCAGCATTTATACTTTAATGACGTTAACCGGCTGGGGAATGGTGTGGTTACAGCAGCAATTATCACAGGCTCACGGTGATATCGTGTTAGCTGATGCAAAAGTCAGATATTTAAAACCGGTGACTAAACAGCCTTATGCCAAAGTTATTTGGCCCTATACTGATTTGAATCCATTAAACCGAGGCCGACGAGTAAAAATCACTTTAGAAGTGGCGTTATATTGTGATGACATTATGTGTGCTACGTTTACCGGGCAATTTGTGTCTTTACCGCCAAAAAATATTAGCATTGATTAAAATATGCGCGTTGAACATGTAAATACATTTCGATTTTATCGAATATAATTGCAAAATTATTACGCTATTATTCTTTTTTATAGGCAAATATACTAACTGCATTGGTCAGGCACATAGCATATGACCCAACAAACATATGGGTGAGACTTAACAATGGCAAAAGTACTAATTTTAAAATCAAGCATTCTAGGCAGTTATTCACAGTCTTCAGCATTAGTTGATTATTTAAATCAACAATGGAGCAGTAAAGGTGCGCAAATTAAAGTGCGTGATTTAGGTGAAAATACATTACCAATGTTAGATGGTGAGCTAGCTTCAGGTTTACGCGGCGGTGATAATCTTTCTGAACGTCAATTATCTGCACTCGCGCTATCGGATGAATTAGTCGCTGAAATTAAAGCTCATGACACCATTATTATCGCTGCGCCGATGTACAACTTTGGTATACCGACAACGTTAAAAAATTGGATCGATTTGATCGCACGTGCCGGTGTGACGTTTACTTACACCGATACCGGAGCTGTTGGTTTAATCGAAGGTAAGCGTGCCATTATTGTGACTACTCGTGGTGGAGCGCATAAAGGCGGCCCTACAGACCATGTGGTACCTTACTTAACAACTGTGCTGGGCTTTATTGGGATTAACAACGTCGAAACCATTTATGCAGAAGCATTAAATATGGGCCCTGATGCAGCAGAAACAGGCATTAGCCAAGCTAAGCTTGCTATTGATGCAATAACACTTTAATAAATACAGCGGCTTAAGTTAAGTCGCTGGTTTGAAAACTAAACGTTTAATGCACCTTTGACATTTAAAGGAGCATTAAGCGTTTTTTATTTTGTGATTTTTTGTCATTTTGTTGATCAACAACATAATTTGCCACGTATAGACCTTATTATCAGTATCTAGTTTGATGCCAACTTTACTTTTCAAAATGTAGATTCATTACCAAAAGCCCTCAAGCTTATCGTTGAAAAGCCGTCATATTGTTGTTTCTATTTTATGAAAATAAACAAAATTGTCATCGCGTCAGCTTTAATTCTGCTCGCTGTGAGTCTTGTTCCTATATTGATGTTGATTAATCAATGGGATTCAGGTTCGCAGAGCTATGGAATTACCACTAGTGATAGCCAGCAGATTCATTTTCGGTGGCAAGACGTTAATCAACAAGTTCACCAGTACCCTACGTCCGCGGGAACGTATACCTATTTATTTTTGGGCTTTTTGTCGTGCTCAGAAATTTGTCCAATACGTATTGAGCAATTAAATCAACTTGAACAACGCATAGAGCAGGATGCTTCGTTTAATAAAGCTGAGGTTCAATTTCTATTTGTGACTATTGACCCTGATAACGACACATTAGCCTTGCGCCAAGCGGTGATCGATGCACGCTCTACGCGTTTTGTCAGTGCGTCATTGTCCGAGTCAGATTTACATCAACTTGAATTGCGCTTATCGGACAATATCAATCGGCAACTCGCCACCATCAATCATGTTGGCAATCTATTTTTGTTGAATCCAAATGGACAAATCGCACGTATTTATACGGCTAAACAACTTTCAATATCCAAGATGTTGATTGATCTTAACCATATTATTTCATCTCAACTTTAGGTTTAAATATATGAATGATGCTCAAACTGTAACATTACTCAAAAAACATGATTTATATATCTATCGGTTGTTGATGTTGCAGGCCCCATTATTAGTCGTCAGTGGATTTTTTGGTGCCCAAATGCTGACTTTTAGTATTACTGCAGCGATAGCTATTTTAGTTATAGTACAGTTGAGTTACAGCTTGCTGAAAGGGACTGAGTTATTTGCGATAGTTGGTGCAGTAATTATGATGACGGTGTCAGGATTACTGATTCAAAGCCAAATGGGTATGATTGAAATGCACTTTCATATCTTTGCCACCATGGGCGTATTTCTTATTTATTTACGCTGGCAGCCATTATTGGCTGCTTTGTTGACGGTGGCAATACACCATATTCTTATGACCTATATTCAATTACAAGATATTGAAGTACTAGGTACACAGTTAATGATTTTTGCCGGTAATTGTAACTGGACCATAATGTTAGTCCATGCTTTATTTGCCGCGACTGAAACCTTTATCCTCATCCGAATCGCCTTATTTATGCGTACTGATTCACTGGCTAATCAACGTATTGCAGGGGCTATTGAACAGATATCAGCAAATAAAGATTTATCTATGCGTTTAGCTTCAGCTGATACTCATGCAGAAATCTCATTTAATTTGATGCTGGAAGAGTTATCGCAATTGTTTAACGACTATCGCGATATTGCTGTGAAAATGGCGAGTACTTCCGACAACTTAATGAGCCTGAGCGATCAAACCCAGCAAGCAGTACAACAGCAAAATGATCAAGCTAGAATGATTGCCGAGTCGACTCAAGATGTGATCGACAATTTTCAACAAATGGCCCATGACACTCAAATATCAGCGGATCAGGCAAAAGTAGGGGCAGCCTCAAGTCTTGGTGATAGCCAAAGCGCATTAAGCATTATGAAAGACATGCAGGCGCTAGAAACTAATATGATAGACGTGGCAGAATCAATGACCGATTTAACCACGGATATTAGTGCTATCACCACATTGCTACAGGCTATTCGTAGTATTTCAGATCAAACTAACTTACTGGCGTTAAATGCGGCGATTGAAGCGGCTAGAGCGGGTGAGAGTGGCCGAGGTTTTGCGGTGGTGGCAGATGAAGTTCGCACTTTAGCAAAGCGTACCAGTCAATCGACCGATGGCATTGAAAAAGTATTGAGTCGTTTGAATATCAGCATGCTAAAAACCGTTGAGTCGATGGATCAAGGCAAACAGCGTACGACGCAAAATGTATTTCATACCAGTGGCATAGCCAAAGGGCTTGAGCAACGTTCAGCCCAAATTGGTCAAGTGGCGACCTTGAGCCACAACGTGGCAAATGGTACACAACAACAAGCAGATAGATTGACTCAAATAGGATCGGAGATTTTGGACAACGCTCAAGCAGTTGTACTGTTATCGGCACAAGTTCAAAAGCTGGCTGGTGGCGCGGTAGAAATGAAACAGATTACTCAAGACTATCAAACCAAAGCTGCGGCTTACAAGGTGTAAAAAATACAGGCGATAGCATCGCTTTCGCCTGTATTATTTGGCTGCTAAGTTGGGACGATGCTCTTATGCAATTAACGCCAACGTTTAAAAATTAATGAAGTATTAATGCCACCAAAGGCAAAGTTGTTACTCATAATGTAGTCGGTGTCGATATGACGAATATCGTCTTTAATATAATCCAGCGGGGCGCATTCAGGGTCGACATCATTAAGATTGAGTGTCGGTGCAAACCAGCCTTCATTCATCATGTTAATACTGCTCCATGCTTCCAATGAACCACAAGCGCCTAGGGTATGACCGGTATAACTCTTTAATGAAGAGATGGGCGTTTCTGCACCAAATACTGCGTGAGTCGCGGCAGTTTCTGCTATATCACCGCGATCGGTTGCGGTGCCATGAGCACTGATATAACCGATGTCTTGTGCCGATAATTGGGCATCTTTTAAGGCTAAACGAATCGCCACTTCCATGGTGTTAGCATTGGGTTGAGTGACGTGTTGGCCATCTGAATTGGTGCCAAAACCAACCAACTCAGCATAAATATTAGCACCACGGGCTTGAGCATGTTCAAGCTCTTCTAATATCAAAGTACAAGCACCTTCACCGATAACCAAACCATCGCGGTTCTTGTCAAATGGGCGCGGCGTTAGCTCTGGAGTATCATTTTTGGTGCTGGTGGCATACAAAGTATCAAACACAACCGCCTCGGTAGGGCAAAGCTCTTCACCGCCGCCCGCGAGCATAATGGTTTGCATGCCATATTTAATCGCTTCATAAGCATAGCCAATGCCTTGACTGGCAGAGGTACAGGCACTGCTTGTGGTGTGAATACGGCCTTGTAGGCCAAAGAACACCCCAATATTAACTGCGGTAGTGTGGGCCATCATGCGGATATAACTGGTGGCGGTTAACCCCGACATTTCGCCAGTTTTTAACATGTCGCCAAAGCCCATAATAGGATCTGTACTGCCTGTAGATGAGCCGTAGGCCACGCCAGCTTGACCGGAGTTCAGGATGGGATCGTTCAACAAACCTGCGTCTTCAAGCGCTAATTCACTGGCACGTGTTGCCATCATGGATACTCGCCCCATAGAGCGGATCTTTTTACGTGAATAATGCGCAGGGAGAGTAAAATCAGTCACTGGAGCTGCCAGTCGTGTATTTAGACCTGGGTAGCGATCCCATTCATCCATGCGAATAACGCAGTTATGTTTGGCTAATAGGCTGGCTTTAATTTGTTGCCAGTCTTGGCCTAATGCGGAAATTCCGCCCATGCCGGTAACGACTACACGCTTCATATCATGCCTCCGTTAACGGAGATCACTTGACGAGTTATGTAGGCGGCATCGTCTGATAATAAGAAATTAGCAAGACCTGCAATTTCACTGGGTTTGCCCATGCGTTTCATCGGTACTATTTGATTGACAATATCGGTTGAGATATCTGTGACCATGTCGGTTTCAATTAACCCTGGTGCGATACAATTGACGGTGATTTTTCGCTTAGCTAACTCAAGTGACAAGGCTTTAGTAGCGCCGATAATTCCCGCTTTTGATGCGCTGTAGTTCACCTGGCCACGATTACCTGCAATGCCTGACACCGAGGCTAGGGTGATAATACGTCCACCTTTACGTGCTTGTACCATTGGCATAACTGTAGGGTGAATAACATTATAAAAACCATCAAGGTTAGTGTGGATCACACTGTCCCATTCATCTTCGGTCATCGCAGGGAAGGCGGTGTCGCGATTAATACCCGCATTAAGAATCACGCCATAATAGGCACCATTTTCGGCAATGTCAGTTTCGATAGCGAGCTTAACCGCTTGGCGATCGGCAATATCAAATTGCAGTAAACTAACCTGCACACCAAGATCTAATAAGGTTTTTTGTACTTGTGCTGCGGCAGCATGATTGCTGTGAAAATGCAGTGCAATATCAAAACCATTCTCGGCTAATTTAATCGCGATGGCTTTGCCTATTCCTCGGCTGGAACCGGTAACTAATACTCTATTATTCAAAATGTCTCTCCGTGATTGATTCGAGGAAATCCAATGGGGTGTCAAAAGGTTTGTTGATCATGCTTAACCGTCGGCTTGGCTTTCATCAATATAGGCTTGGGTGTCTTGTGGTTGGAATACATTGACATTGGCTGCCGCCACTAATATTTCGTGATGATAAATTTGGCAATCAAATACCGCTAATCCAGACTCTTCCTGGTACAGCCGAGTGACCTGAGTGCGATAAGACTCACCTAAAGTAAATGTGTCGATATGCATTTGCAGTTTGCGGGTGCCGAGTAAAAAACCGACTCGGATATCATCGTCGCGCAGTAAGGCTTCAACACCCGCTAATGCTGCAATACTTTGGGCCATATACTCGATGCCAACGTAATTAGGCACGCCATTGAGTTGGGCGTCGAAATAGGCACTATTAGGGCTAATATGGGTTGCGGTGATTAAGCAGTCTGGGCGATGTTCTAAGACATTATCAATTAAGATCATTGGTGCACGGTGTGGAATAAAAGTACTTATATCTTGCGCTAACATCGCCGGCGTTGCAGTGGCTATTGACATGAAACTAGGCATCCTTTCGACAAAAAATCAGGCTGGCATTACTGCCGCCAAAGGCAAATGAATTACTCATAATAAAGTTGAGCTGATTAAGGCCAGAATTATTGTTGGCGCTAACGAGAGCTATATTAGGGTCATTAGCATCTTGCTGCCCATCCCAGATATGCGGTGGCAAACGCTTATCATGGTTAAGTGGGCTTAATAATAAATAGCAAAAGGCAGCTTCAATCGCCCCTGCAGCACCTAAAGTATGGCCTGTGAGCGGTTTGGTTGAGCTGCAGGCTGGTAGTGAATGGCCAAACACTGCAGTGACTGCACGTGATTCCATGGCATCATTTTTGGGTGTGGCTGTGCCGTGGAGGTTGAGATAATCGATTTGTTTGGCAGTAATGTTGGCTTCTGTTAGGGCTTGTTGCATGGCGGCAATAGCGCCTAATCCTTGCGGGTGTGGTGCTGAAATATGGTGTGCATCGGCAGACTCGCCGATCCCAGCCAACATGACGTCACTTTGGCCACGTTCTAAGGTAAATAAGGCTGCCCCTTCACCAATATTAATCCCATCACGATGGCGACTAAACGGATTGCAATGACCTTTGGATACTGATTCTAATGCGGCAAAGCCATTAACGGTTAACTGACACAAACTGTCTACACCACCAACAATCACCATATCGCACATATTCGCATTGAGTAATCGCTGAGCACTGGCAAACACTTTTGCACTCGATGAGCACGCTGTAGACACGGTATAACAAGGGCCTGACAGTTCAAATAATTGTTTTAAATAATCACTGGGGCTACCCAGTTCCTGCTGCGAATAATGGTAACTCGGGGGGAAATGGCCATGTTCAAGCTGATACTTTAATGCCGCTTCACCTTTGGAAATGCCAGAGGTGCTGGTGCCTAATATCACCCCGATACGATCCGCTCCTAAACGCTTTTTAGCTTGTTCTATTGCAGGCACAAGTTGCTGGGCGGCAGTGTTTAATAAACGATTATTACGGCAAGCAAATAAACTGAGACGATCGGCAATTTCTATTAACCGTTTGTCATCGACGCAACCGACTAATGTAGGCGCATCGAACAGTAAATTATCGCGCCATTGCATAGCACTGATATCACCGCTAATGAGGCGCGGCAGCACCTCTTCTGGCGAGTTGCCCAGAGGTGTACACAATCCGATGTGAGTTATTGCTATGCGACTGTTCATGTTTAGTTTGATGGCCTATTTATCTCGGTTTATTGGGTTATGCTGGAGCACTTGTTTATCAATCTGTTATTCAATTAGTTAGTCAATTGGGTTTATTTGCATGTGAATATCGGCGGCATCGATGTCTACATTCACTTGCGCTAACCACGGGTCGATATCGCTATACGTTATCGTTATTAACGTACCACTGGCATCGATTAGTTGCTTACATAACGGCATATCACATGCCATAGTGACTAATTCACCGCCGGTTAAATGTTGATTAACTTGCTCCGTTGGCCAGTAAATCAACTGCATTATTGCCATTAAATACTCTGCTTTAAATTGCTCACCTAATAACATACTTTGCTGACTTTGCAGGGTTTGGCCATCGTACACTAACGTGAATAATGCTTGCCCAAGTGGCGCTAATCCCACTAACGTCATCTGTTGTGAATTAAGCTCCAGCTGGGTTAATAACTCATGATTTTCTTGCCCATGGGTAAAGCTGACCATTTGGCTTAAGCTGATGTCTTGCTGCGGTGACGTTGTTAACACCGCAGAGGCTGAGCTTAGGCAATATTGTGCTTCACTGGCGAGTGGGACACAAGTTTGCCGCTCGATTTGTTGGCTACAAGCACTTAATAGGCTTAGCAGTAATAGCGCCACCACGCGAAGCAATATTCTCTTTGCAGAAAGCCCCAGCAGATTAAGCAACATTGGGCTTTGGCTCCTGACATAATTCAACAATGGTATTGAGGCGTCGTTCGGACTCTTTTACAAACGGGTTGCTCATGTCCCAAGCGTAGCCTGCTAAAATTGAGCAGATCATTTGTTTAATCTTGTTGTCAGCTTGCTGATAGAAAATGACATCTTGAAAGCGTCCGTCATACCAAGCTTGGACATAGGTTCTAAAGGTGTTAACCCCTTGCATTAATGGTGCAGAGTATTCGCTATCCCAATCGACTGTTTGACCATTCAATTGCTTATGTAAACAGGCGACAGCCATTGATGCTGACTGCATTGCAATCGTCACCCCTGATGAAAATACTGGGTCAAGGAACTCGCCAGCATTACCCAGTAAAGCAAACTTATTGGTTGCTAAGGTGGTGACATTGGCCGAATAACCTTTGAGTGTCGCACAAGGTTGAACAATATTGGCATTACTCAGTAACTTCTTTAGCTCTGGCTCTTCATTAATTACCGCTAACAATTGTTGTTCAAGGCTCCCGGATAAATGCTCGAGTAAATGCGGCTCGGCCACCACGCCAATTGAGCAGCGGTTATTGCTAAAAGGGATTAACCAGTACCAGATATCCTTATGTTGAGGATGAACACTGATTAAGATTTTATTACGATCAAAATGGGGATCGCGAATGTTGTCTTCAATATGGGTAAAAATGGCGCTGCGTGGCGGTAAATTTGATGGTTGTTCTAAATTCAGTAATCGCGGTAATACTCGGCCAAAACCACTAGCATCGAGCACAAATTTAGCATTCACTTGATATTGTGCCCCTTGGTCATTCGTTACCGTTAAACGAGGATTATGAGTTAAATCAATCGCATCAACTTGATGACCAAAACGGATCTCAACCCCTTGACTGATAGCTGTGTCGGCTAGGAGTTTATCAAAATCTGCCCGTTGAACTTGAAACGTAGTCCCAGGGCCTGGGGTAAATTTATCGGTAAAGTCAAAGGTGGTGTAGCGTCCTTGGTGTTGAAATGCTGCGCCATTTTTAAATTGAAATCCAGCCTGATTAACGGCGTCAAGCATGCCTGCTTGTTCGAGAAATTGCATACAACAAGGTAGTAAACTTTCGCCAATGGAAAAACGTGGAAAATGCTGTTTTTCAATAACAACAACCTGATGACCTTGTTGGCGTAAAAGACTTGCGGCAATGGCACCAGAAGGGCCTGCACCAATGATGGCAACGTCAACGTCCATGTTGCTGACTGTATGTGAATGACTAAATGGCATTTACAGTTTTCCTAGTAATAAATGAAATAAACGGTGCCAGTAAAAATGAAAAACTGATCCCAAAAAGAAGCGTTAAACCAAAAAAGTGAATGGCATGGGTTTGACTCAGCGCCAGCAACCCAAAAGCCAATAGTGTTGAACAGGCTGACATAAAGATTGCCATCATCACTCCGCGACTAGTGTGCTTGGCCTCGGCAAAAAATAGGCTGTAATCGATACCAATGCCTAGCACTAAAATAAGCGCTAAGGCGTGAAACAAGCTAATGTTCGAGCCGACAAGGCCTAAACAGGCTAGCGTGAGCAGTACTGATAAAGCGGGGACAGCGACGATAGCGAATGCCAACTTAATACCGTATTTAATGCTAAAAATTAGGCTAGCTAAGGCAAATACCCACATTAATAGTTGTAATGTTAGTTGGCGATACTTGCCCATTAAATGGGATATATCACCGACCTTATCGATTAACCGCACTTGCCCTAAAGGCCATTTATGTTCAGTCAGCCGTTGCTCAAGAGAGGCTAACGAATGTATGCCACCGAGTAACACTATGGCGCCAAATTGCTGGGGTTTGTCTGTTGTTGGAATCGCACCAAGCCATAACGTCTGTAAATCATCATTAGCTTCGGCTAGCACCATGGTTGGGGTTAACCATTGTGATTCGGCGTGATTAAGTTGTGCCATCATACTGGTGCTTATGCTGTCATCAAGGCCCATTTCGCTGATGATCTCGTCTAAATGTTGCCCATAAAGCTGTTGCTGTAACTGATAGTGTTGTTGTTGTTTGGCAATGCTGGGCATAAAGCGGCTGAGACTGATTGCTTGGTCTAACTCAGCATCAGTTATGGCTTTATCCAGTACTGGTGCCAGTTGCTCTAACGTTTGTAATAAAGATTGTTCACTGGGACCACTGACTACAATAAATTGGTTATCGGTGCCGCCGCTGAGCAGTTGCCGTAGCTGATTCTCTTCGGTGGTGATGGCTTCAGGGCTTTGCTGTAACTGACGAATATCATCGTTAGAATCCGTTTGTGACAAACCGAAAAACAATATTGTCGCCAAACCAATGAGCAAAGCCGCTATAGCTATTTTTTGCCACAATTGATTTGGGGTGAAAATACGTTTTAATAGCGCCAAATAACCTTGGGCAAGGGTTAATCCAGGCGTCGGTTTAAGCGCATGGTTACCCAGTAATGGAAACACCAATAACAACGTTAGGTATGCACCAATTAACCCAGCAGCACAAAACACTGCCACTTGTTGCATTCCCGGGAATGGCGTAAAGCCAATGGCGATAAAGGCGCTTGCACTGGTAGCAAGGGCAAGAGTGAGCGCCGGAAAAATCTGCTTTAAGATGTCTGTTGCGTTGTTATTGGGATGAGCTTGTTTTTCGCAATAAAAGTGAAAGCTGTAATCAATGGCGACACCAATTAAGCTGGTGCCAAACACTAATGTCAGTAAGTGCAACTCACCAAAAATACTTAAGGTGGCGACAAACGCAAATACCACCCCAGTTGTTAACGTCAGTAGTGCGGCAAATAACGGCATAATCGACCGAAAGGCCAACCAGACTAATAAGATAATCCCCAACATGGAAATTAATCCAATTCTGCTGATTTCTTGTTTGGCCGACTCAGTGGCGGCAATCGCATGAAAAAGTGCACCAGCCTTAAGAAAACTGACATCTGGGTAGTGCTGTGTCACTTGGCTAAACGCAGACTTTAATGCTTGTATTTGCTGTTGCTGAGCGGTCGGGCTAAACGCACTGTCGCGGCCTTTGGCCATGACAATTGCAGCCACACCCTGATTAGTATCGGTGAGTAAAATGCCTTGTTGGCTTCGCAGCGCACTATTAGGTGATAATGCCAGTAAGTTGGCCGGAAACATCAGTAATGGGTCATTGCTGAGCAGTTGGCTGTTGGCAAAACCAAATGCGCTATAAAGTTGATTTTGGGCCACATTAAGCAGTTGGCGCCAATTATCTGTTTCAATCGCTTTAGCTTGCTCGGCGGTGAGTAGGGTAAAGCGATGTTCGAAATACACTTTAGCCAAGTCTTGCAGATGATCATCCGCGCCGCTACGAATGCGAATAAAGGGCTGTTGAGGCTGTTTATCTAGCACATCCATCAGTTGCTGTGCGGCACTGATAGCTTGGTTGTCATTATCGGCTTTTACTGCAATATACACTTGGTTTGCGAGTTGCTGTTCAACTCTGTTTAATGCTGTTTCAGTGAGTTTGTCTTGCTGTAAATGTGGCAACATCGCCAAAATATCAGTTTGAATATGCGCGCCCTGTTGCCATTGTATTAAGCCTGTGGCTAACATTGTCAGCAGCAAGATTACCCATAAGACAAAACGCCCAATGGGAGATAGCAACGCGGTTAGCGATATGGGCTGCATTATTTAGCTGACTCATTGCCAAGACTAAAAAGCGCCAGCTCAGTTTCACTCAGTGGCCCTTGTTGGGTCTGGGTAAATTGAATTTGGGTATAGTCGCGAACTTTCGCTTGGTTACTGGTCATGATTAATGAACGTATAAGGGTATCGCCGCTGAGGGTAATGTTACCCATAGACGATTGCACTTGTGGGTCTTTAGCTTGTAAGCCCAGTTGCCATGACTTATCTGCGGGCTTAGTTGCAGGCTGAATTACGGACTGAGTTGCGGATTGAGCAGTAGGCATAAATAAGTTGAAATCGGCGCTTAAGGCATCAATATCGCCCGCCATAATGGCTTGTAATAAACGCGGTAATTGCTGTGCAATCGGGTTGCCATTAGCCTCAGCGCTAAAGTGTTGAATTTTGCCTTGGCTGTTTTGTTGGATCAACTGCTGATCTTTAAGCACCATCAAGGTTTTAAAAGGACGTTGCTGCTGCCATACCAATCCTTGCGTTGGACTAAATATAAACTGTCCTTGGCTGAGTAAGGGCTTTTTAAGCACCTGCAAATGGCGTAGTTGAACAAACAGCCCACGAGTATCTAGTTGTAGATTCAGTTGCTGCGCTAGCGCACTGAGGGCTTCAGTGCTGGCTGGTTGAGTATACAACGCCTGAATGTCAGCCAGTTGCGCTTGAGTAAGGGGTTCATTATTGCTTGCTGGTGGATGTTCGTTCGCCGAGGTGGCTGCAATACACAGACAACACAGCATAATGATGCTGCTTACTCGCGCCAGTATGCTAGTAAATACGCTAGTAAATAAGCTCAAAAATACTCTGCTGCGGGCACTCATTACACTTGGCTCGCATCGAGTAATGGGCGAATTTTTTGTTGAAATATCTCAGGGGTAACAAAGCATAATTCTTGGGTAGCAATCTCAACTGCAGCTTGTATGGTATAGCCCTTAGTAATGCGTGCGTTGGTGTCGGCATCAACAATTTGATAGTTAATGCGTAAGCGGTTTTCCCATTCAACAATGGCGGCGATAACCTTGATTTTTTGGTCAAAGGTGCTGCTTTTAACGTACTTAATTTGCACATCCACAATCGGCCAAGCGTAGCCAGATTCAAGCATAGTGCGATAGTTGTAACCGAGCTTATCCAGTAATTGGCACCGCACAACCTCAAAGTAGCGTAAGTAATTACCGTGCCAAGTAATGCCCATCGAGTCGACATCGTGAAACGGGATCACCATTTCCATTTCTGTGAGTAATAAACCTTTCATTTAACACACCTCCCACAGGCCTAGTTGAATTTTTTCTACGGTTTGGCGCAGCACTGCTTCTAATGGACGGTCTTCGGTAAGCAGTTCAAAATCTTCACTGACTTGAGCCAATGTGGTGGCAAGTGATGGCGTTAGCGAATTTGGGTCCAACTCTTTCTGTATCACCCGCAGCTGAATGCCTTGGCTCATGGCCAATAATGCGGCGGCAGCCACTTGCTCTGTCAGTTGCAATATCCGCATGCAATCGCGGGCGGCAATGGTGCCCATGCTCACTTTGTCTTGATTGTGGCATTCCGTTGAGCGAGAAAACACACTGGCAGGCATGGTGTTTTTTAATGCTTCTGCAGTCCAAGCCGAAACACCGATTTGTACCGCTTTAAAACCATGGTTAATGGCACGACGTTCGCCTTCTGCGGCAGATAAATTAGCCGGTAAACCATTGTTGAATTTAGGGTCCATGACTAAGGCCATTTGACGATCAATTAAGTCGGCGATATTGGCCACCGCATTTTTCATCGCATCCATGGCAAAGGCAATGTGGCCGCCATAAAAGTGACCGCCATGGAGGATATGTTCGCCCTCGGCATCGACAATCGGGTTGTCGTTAGCGCTATTGAGTTCGGTTTCAATAAACTGACGCATAAAAGGTAAAGCATCTTGCAGTACGCCAATGATGTGCGGTGCACAGCGAATGGAATAGCGGTCTTGTAAGCGGTCTGAATTACGTGGATGCGCATGATGATTTAAGTCTTCGCGGATCCAACTGGCAATTTGGTTTTGTCCTGGATGGGGTTTGGCGGCAAACAAAATTTCATCAAAATGATTTGCGTTGCCTTTAAGCGTTAACGATGCCATAGCAGTAATACGGCTTGATAAGCGAGTTAAGTACTGCGATCGGTCATAGGCTAAACAGGCGAGTGCGGTCATCACTGCTGTGCCATTCATTAACGCGAGGCCTTCTTTAGGGCGCAGAGTTAATGGCATCATGCCGAATTTCAGATAAACATCTTTGGTCGCTTGGCGTTTACCCTGGTATATCACCTCACGTTCGCCAACTAATACAGCGGCAAGATAAGATAGTGGGGTTAAATCGCCGCTGGCGCCAACCGAACCTTCTTGAGGAATAACCGGGGTGATATCGTTATTTAATAGCCATTCGATGCGCTGTAGCAGCAAATAGCTGACCCCCGACTTACCCACAGCCAATGAGTTTAAGCGGCAAGCCATAATCGCGCGGGCTTGCATTGGGCTAAATACATCACCTAAACCACAACCATGAAAACGGGTTAAATGTAGTGGCAATTCATGGACTAAGTCTAAGCTGACATTGACGGTACAAGAGTCGCCGTAACCTGTGGTGACGCCATATACTACGCCTTCTTCATGCAGCAAACTGTCGATGAAACGGGCGCCTTTTTGAATATATTCAACATAGTCTGCAGCATCCGCTAGTTTGACCGTTGTGCCTTTGGCGACAGCGACCACTTGTTCAAGGCTCAGGTAGCTTTGGCCTAAATGCACCGTGTTTTCGGCAGATGATGACGGTGAAGAAGTGTTGCTCATTGAATTAGTTATCCTGACTAGGTGAAGTGGTGCTGTTAGCGGGTGCAGTATTTGTATTTGACGCAGCACTTGTATTAAGTGCACTACCCGTATTGACAGCAGTAGCGGGGCGCGAAAGCGGACGATCAATCAATTCGTCTTTATGCCAAAAATCGTAAAAATTAAACCACTGCAATGGTGCCTGTTTGGCAAAGTACTCTAAGCGCTGACTGTACAATTTCATTGCATCAGTTAAGCGTGCAATGCGCCCTGCCCGCGGGCCTTTTAAGCTATCGCTTAAGTGTTCGACATGTACTTTATAGCGGCCTTGTTGGCGAATGCAGAACATGGTGTATACCGGACAATTTAACAAGCTTGCAAGAATAAATGGTCCTTGCGGAAACGGCGCTTCATGACCGAGAAAGGGTAGGTAAACCACCCGACCTTGGCTGTTTGATGAGGTGCGGTCGGCTGCAATAACCACTATTTCGCCCATATCAATTTTTTGCTGTAACAGCATAGAAGTACTGGGATCAAGTTCATTAACATGAATAAGGTTCAGACTACTTTGTGGGTTCAGCTGTTGTAATACTTTGTTAAAGTTTTCGGCGTGTTGAGTCAACACCATAACGTTGACTTTCACTTTCTGCTGGTGGATTGAAATCGCACGACATAGCTCTAAATTACCTAAATGCGACACAATCAGTACAGCTCCTCGACCAGAAGCCACTTGGTTTGCCAGAATGTGACGATCGTTAAAATCGACTTGATTGAGTTTGATGCGGTCGCACCAGGCATCGATCCTATCCAGAGCTGCATTACCAAAAGCAATAAAGTGATTTAAGCTGTCGCGCCACTGGGTGGGTTGATGTAAATCTGGATGATCTGGAACTTGTTGCTGCACTCGGGCTAGAAAATTCATCGACGCTTGACGAGCTGAAGCACCGGTTAGAAAAAAGTAACCAATCACCGGATACATAATCGCTCGGCATAACCAGTGGCCACCTAAGCGATAACATTCAGCCAGTAATTTTATGCCCCAATAACTGCCACGCTCTCCCATTGATGACCAATGTTGATGCGGGGTATTTTTATTCAGAATTTGTGGCAAACGAGTCAACATACCAAAAAATAATTTAGTGTGCATCCAGCTAATGCGCACATTGTCTTGCAAGCCTTGAAAGTGGCTAATACCGTCTTCCGGGTAGATTACTTTGGTCGGAACATGAACCACCGGAGTGCCTTGCCAGTGTAGTTTGACCATGATTTCAATATCAAAGTCCATCCGTTCGCCTAGCGCTTGCTGGCTTAATAACTGCTCGGTAGCCTCTAATGGATAAACCCGAAAGCCACACATAGAATCTTGAATGTCGAGACTTAAGGTTTCAATCCATACCCAGAAATGGGTGATGTAACGTCCGTATAAACGCCCTTTAGGCACCGAGTCATCATAAATCGGTTGGCCAGATATTAATGACTGTGGCTGTTGTTCTGCAGTCGATATCATTAACGGAATATCGTCTAAATTATGTTGTCCATCAGCATCAACCTGTAATACATGGCTAAAACCATCGCGGTATGCTTGGCGTAGGCCGCTGGTCACTGCCGCGCCTTTACCGCGATTAAACGGATGGTTAATGAGCGTTACCCAGCTAAATTTTTCTGCCATGGCTTGCAAAATATAACGGGTTTCATTTTGGCTACCATCATCAACCAAATAACATGGCAGATTGAATTTTGCTAAGTTAGTTAAGGTTTGTTCAATGGCAATATGATGATTGTAATTGGGGATAACCAAGGCTAGCTTCATGAGGCAATCTCATTGGCAATCGGCGCAGGAGTGACTACTGCAGGCTTAAGCGCAATACGGCCAGAGGCAAACCGTTTATCTTGATCTCGATAACTAAAGATCAGTTTTGCTTTTTGAGGTTGATGTTCAATGATCAAATCAACATAGGTATCGGGCAAAATGAGTTGCTGAAATTTAAGCACTTCTAATGTGGCCACTTGGGCTGAATAACCAAATGCCTCACAGCCAAGTTTAACCGCCCAATCCAATTGGGTGACACCTGGTAATACGGCTTGCTGAGGAAAATGGCCATCGAAAAAGGCTAAATCTGCACTGACAAATAAACGCCATTGATAGAGATTATTATCGCCTTCATGGCTAACAATATGCGGTAATTCTGACTTAATCATGACTAAATAAGGCTACAATTTCTGATTGGGTACGCTTGCCTTGGCTATTGAGTGGCAAGTGTGCAGGATAACGCCAGCGTCGTGGTAGGGTGATACGTTCAAACTGGCTCAATAAATGGTTTTTTAAGGCATTATTAACCGCTAATTTTCCTTCCGCTTTGAGTGTTTGCTGGCCTAATTCACTTAAACAGACTGCAGCACCTAGCATGGTGCGCGGTTGCTCTAAAACTGTGACGGCCGCTTCGCTGACAAAAGGATGAGTTTGCAGTAAATGCTCCACTTGCGCTAACGACAAGCGTTTTTCTTCAATTTTGACAATGCGATCAAGGCGATGCAATAAACGGAACTGGCCATCTGTTAACAATTCAATTTTGTCATCACATTTTAACCATTGAGTTGGATTGTCTAAATAAACAGACTGCAGCATCAGCGCACCATCTTGCGGGTCCATATCGACATTCACTTGGGTAAATGCTTGCCATGGTTGCATGGGTTGCTGTTGGCGTCGATATCCAATACCGCCGGTTTCAGTGCTGCCAAATATTTCAATGGGCAACTGATTAAAGCATTGTTTAACCGCTTGGGCGGCATCAAAATTTAACGGACCACCAGAGCTGAAAATTAAGCTTGGGATACGTTGTTGTTTTTGATTTTCTAGAGCATCAGGCAAGCGGGTCAATTGAGCTGGGCTACTGATTAAACACAAATTTGGCATAATGGCCAAGTAGTAGCTTAAGGTTTCAGGAAAGTCGATTTGTTCACTTAAGAATGCTCGGCTCGCGGCTAAAGGCCACAAAATTTTAAACAATAAACCATAAATATGCTGATGTGAAACTGTCGATACCACTGAACAATGAGGCAAATGTTCGGCAAATGTTTGCTCAAGAATACTGACTTCGGCATCTAATTGTTGCAGTGTTTTTTTGATTGCTTTGGGCTGACCGCTACTGCCGGAGGTGAATAGTACTAATTCACCTAATAGCTTGGTTTTAGGCCAAGTTGCAGCGGGCAAACTGAGTTCTTTTTTGAGCGCGATATACTCACGCACTTCACATAATGGCGTGTCGGCAATAATGGCATCAAATTCATGGTTGAGCTCGCTCAAGGTGCCTCGTTGGGTGTTGGCAGGCAATATCACTTGTTTACCGGCTAACAAGGCTGCACATAAACCAGCGGCAAATAAATCACTGTGCTTGGCTGCAAGCAGCCAACGCTGAGCATCACTTTGAATCAGCTGAGCATGTAAGTGGGCCACTTGCGCGCAAAATAACGATCCCGTCATGATGTCATGATGGTCAAAGCTGATTAGCTGCTGCGAGGCAGGCCCTGTAGATAACCAATTGAGTAAAAGCTTATTCATGTTTTTTCAACCAAAAGCGACGATAAATCCATTCACCACTGAGCAGCAACCCCATAAACAGGTAGGCGATCAGTCCGTTGTAAAGCGTCCATATTTCAATACTTGTTGCTATGGCGGTATAGGTTGCCACAGCACCATTTACAATAAATAACCCACACCAAAGTTTAGTGACGGTTTGTAAGTAAGGTATAGCTGAGTCTGGTAAATCAGGCTCTTTTAAGCGTGCTAAGCGCTCAATCATGCTTGGGCCATTCATCAGTGAGTAACTGAATAACCCCAACATGCTCAGGTTTATCACCACCGGATAAAACAGTAACCAGTCGTTACGTTGAGTAATGAAACTGGCCGCGGTCAATCCTATGCCCACCAGTATTGGCAATGTCATGGATTTTACTTGCTGCTTAGTGACCATAAACCGTAGCAATAATAACAAACACAGCAGCAAAGCGATTGTGCCAGGTGGTAAATACTGCAAACCAAAATACACCGCAACAGGATAAGCAATAATCACCAAGGTCGTCATAATCTGCAGGATTAACCGCATTAGCTTTTTATTAAGCCTTCAATGGCATCAACGACATCATTGACTGTACGGACGGTTTTAAATGCCTCTGGCTGGATTTTTTTACCCGTCAGTTGTTGCAATTTAATCACCAAATCTACCGCATCAATGCTGTCTAAATCCAGATCTTCATACAAAGAAGCTTCAAGCGTGATATCAGCTGCTTCTATTTCAAATTCATCAATTAAAATGCCACTTAGCATCTCAAGGATTTGTTCACGATTTTGCATGCTGACTCCTAAACACGTTGAGATTCAATAAAGCTAGCTAAGCTAGCAACACTGAAAAAGTGTGCTTTAGTCGCATCAGAATTGGCTTCAATTTTGACATCAAACTCTTTCTTAATTGCCAAGCCTAATTCAAGTGCGTCGATCGAGTCTAAGCCCAGACCGTCGCCAAATAAGGCCGCATCGGTTTCGATATCATCGACAGTGACATCTTCGAGATCTAAGCAATCAATGATCAGTTGTTTTATTTGATTGTGTAAGTTCATTTTTTTGTCTTTCTTATAAGTATGGCTATCAATGTGACTTGATAGGTTGTTTAAGTGTATCAAGGTAAAACTGCTGTAAGTCGCGCGTTAGCTGTCGAGCCATTTTGGCTTCATTACCTCGTTTAGCATCATACAGCAGGTATGACATGCTTGTGCCAATTTCTACTGACATATTGATGGTTTGCCGTGGAATTTGGTACCAAGATTGTTGCTTAGTTAAGCCTGCAACATCAGTACGTAACACCACGGGTAAAATATCGGTTTGGGTGCGCAAGGCAATATTGGCCGCGCCACGCGCAAAGGGGTTAACAATATTACCGGTTAAAGTACGGGTACCCTCGGGGAAAATAATCAAATTAGTATCGGTACGCAGCACTTGCTGGCAGTCATGTAAAAGCCAGTCTGCGCCGCGATTAGGGATATAACCTGCACTGGCGAGTACGCCGCGAATAAACGGATTACGCCATAAGCTTTGTTTTACAATACAGCCCGCATTCGGCATAAGACTAATCAATACCACCACGTCCACTAATGTCGGATGATTAGCGATGACCACTTTTCCTTTAGTTTGCTGTAGTGCCTCAATATTTTTGGTGCTCACAGCTATTACTCCAGCAAAACTGAGCATGGCAACAAATGCTTTAAACATCCAACTGACGGCTTTTTGGGCCCGAGCTACGCGCACTGTTTTCTCGCCAGGCCAAAATCGTAATAGCGGTAAAATAGTCAATGAACTCAACAAGCCGCCTAAACCAAAAGCAATATAACAACACACACCACCAACCCAGCGAGGTATATAACGTAAACCGCTGAGTTTTGGCGCTGTGGCTTTTTTTTGCACCGTAGCGTCAGCATGCTGTCTTGTATGGTGTTGATTAGGCATGATGTTCAAGCGACCAATACCAATGGCACAATTTACCTTGGATATACTTTGCACTGGCAATATGGTGTATTAACTCGCTCATGCAGATGTTGTTTTGACTGTGATGCTCGGGCGGATGATCGGACACGCTAAGGATCATTCGCTGAGCCGAATCGTGTTGTAAAGTCGTGTCTGCAAGCTGATTTTTGGCTTGTGGGGCACTGCTATTAAATGGTGCGAGGTACAAACCTAACGCCAAAGGTAGTTCGACTTCGTGAGTAAACTCACTGTATACCGGTGGAACCGGGTCATCACCAAATACAACCAATACAGGTTGTGGCGATTGCGCTAATTGCGCGTAGGCTTCAATAAGTGCCTGAGTGAGAGTTTGTTCACCAGCGGCAATCGATGTAGACGAAGCGGTATTGTTATTAACAATACCGAAAATGCCACTGGCAGTATTGTGCACTGATTGACTAAAAGCCATTGGCGATAACGCTTGTTGTTGGGTGATATCTTTGAGCAAGCCCAAGGTGCGCGTGAGCTCTCCATGGCGAGATGAAAAAATACTGCGGCAATTATTCTCAGGTTGGCATTGGTATGCGGCCGTGAGCATCATTTTAGTTAAGCGACTAAAGCGACGGCGTTGCATGGCAGGAATGTGAGCCAATGGCGGTGAGTCTGGCTTAGGCGCCAAATTGCCATTAGGCTGTTGCCATTGTAGCCAACTTTCAGGTGTCTGAAAGTCCGGCGACCATGCGCCCCATGATAGAAGCTCAAATTCTAAATGCACTACATTCCCTCTATAATTGCCTAGCTATCCTTATCTAATTGTTAACAATTATCATCTACATAATGACGATTCGTTAACCTTGCCAATTGTACACCGAAGTGAATGTCGATAAGAAGCCGTGTGGACGAAAAAGCCTAATAGCTGAGGGTTAATTCAACAAAGTGACTATTAAATAAAAAAGCGCGACGGTAAACGTCGCGCTGATTGCTGTTAGCTTAATAAAATAGCTTTACCGTTTGATGTAAAGCTTATTTGTTCGCAAAGCTTTGCTGCAATTTTTTGACAGCTTCTTTAATTTTTCGAGTGTTGTCTGGCCCCATACGGATCAACAACTTTTGGGCATTAGGTAATGCTTCAAGGTTAGGATCGACATATTTATAGTTAACACTGATTGACGATAACTCAATAGGGTCTTCAATAATGGGCGCGCTAGCAACCATGCTAAAAGCCTGTTGCATACGCTTATCAAAATCAATATCACTGTAACCAAGTTCAGTAAAGGCTTCGGCAAATAGTGGTTTTAACTCAGTGTAAGTCGCGACTAAATCTTTATCGCTCAAGCCTGCTATAAAATTGGCATACAAATCATATCGATGATAACCATCCGGATTAAGATATGTTTTGTTGGTTATTTCACTCACGGTAAATTGCGTGTCAGGGCCTTTTAACGGGCTAGCTTTACGCACAATATCGCCTTGGGCTAGGTTATCGACAAACACCACAAATTGGCGGGCAATGTCTTTTTTCAAGATCATCGGCGCTATTTTCATACCGTTGGCTATAGCTAATGTTTTTGCTTCAACAAAATCATCAGACTCAGCTAATGCAGGAAGTGGTTCTGCAACTACAGCTTCCGTAGCTGTCTCGGATTCGCCAGTGGGGACTACATCATCTGTTGTGGTAACGTTTTGCGGTTCTTCAATAGGCGTTTGCTCTATTGGCGTCTCAGGAACTGACTCTGGCAGCTCAACTGGAGTGATAACAACTGGTTCAAATTCTTCAGCGTCATCACTGGTAAAATAGAAATAACTGCTTGCGCCTAAGAGGGCTATTACCGCGATAGCGATTAATAACATGTTAGACCCTGGTTTTTCAGCGGCTTGTGGGGTAATTCGGTCTTCTTCATTAACTTGCATTTCAATTCCTTGGGGTTATTGCTAATCGATACTAATATCTTGGTGGAGTCGAAAAATTCTGCTACATCCATTCTGCAATATTCAGCAGACTTGTCTAGTGATAACTGATGATAATGAACAATATATTAAGATCTATTTAAGCTTGGACATATTGCTGTCTATCACCTATCCAGCGTTGAATGATAGCATCTACGTTTTGAGGCACTTGCTGGTAAACGTGTGATGCCAATTTTTGGGTTGGTGCAATTAAATGTTGATCACGGATAAGATCAGCGATTTTAAGATCTGCCAAACCGGTTTGCTTGGTGCCAAGCACTTCGCCTGGTCCTCTAATTTCTAAGTCTTTCTGAGCAATTACAAAGCCATCATTGCTGTTGCGCAGCACACCTAAACGTTTTGTGGCAGTTTGTGACAATGGCGCTTTATAAAGTAATACACAATGGCTCGCAACAGCACCTCGGCCGACTCGGCCTCTTAATTGGTGCAACTGTGCAAGGCCTAATCGTTCAGGGTTTTCGATTATCATTAAACTGGCATTGGGTACGTCTACACCGACTTCTATGACGGTAGTCGCGACTAATAAGTTCAACTCTCCCGCTTTAAATTGCGTCATAATCGTCTGTTTTTCAGCACTTTTCATTCGGCCATGGATTAAGCCAATTTTGAGCTCGGGTAGTGCTATGGTGAGTTCTGCTGCTGTGTCTTCAGCAGCTTGGCATTCAAGCACCTCAGATTCTTCAATTAAGGTACATACCCAATAAGCTTGGCGATTATCATGTAAAGCTGCTTGTTTAACTCGCTCAATAACTTGCTCACGACGGGTATCGGCAATCGCAACCGTTGTGACCGGTGTACGTCCTGGAGGAAGCTCGTCAATGACAGAGGTGTCTAAATCGGCATAAGCTGTCATGGCTAAAGTTCGTGGGATAGGAGTGGCTGTCATGATTAACTGGTGTGGATGAAAACCTTGGCTGACGCCTTTTTCTCGTAACCCTAAGCGTTGATGAACGCCAAAACGATGTTGTTCGTCAATAATGATTAAAGCCAGCTTGTTAAACACTACCGCCTGTTGAAATATCGCATGAGTACCAATGACCATTTGTGCTGCGCCAGAAGCGATATCTTCGAGTGATTGAATTCGCGCTTTGCCTTTTAGTTTACCAGCCAGCCAGCCGACTTTTAGCCCAAGTGGTTCAAACCAAGTAGCAAAATTAGCTGCGTGCTGTTCAGCCAATAATTCAGTAGGGGCCATCATGGCTACTTGGTAACCGTTTTCAATTGCTTGTAATGCCGCCAGTGCCGCCACCAAGGTTTTACCTGAACCTACGTCGCCTTGAACTAAACGCATCATGGGGGTTGGATGCTGAAGATCTTGGTTGATTTCGGCGACAACTCTTTGTTGTGCTCCCGTTGGCTTAAAGGGCAGTTGCGCTAAAAAAGGGCTTAACAATTGTCCTGTAGCAGGCATTGGCACTGCGGCATCTTGATTACTGCGCTGGCGCAGTTGCAACATGCTCAAATTATGAGCCAGCAGTTCTTCTTGGATTAATCTTTGCTGTGCAGGATGTTGACCTTGCTCTAATTCAAAAGGAGACACCGAGCTATGGGGACGGTGCAAAATATGCAGCGCATCACGCAGGCTAATATTGTTTGGTTGTAATGCACTGGGAAGTAACTCGGATAATCCACCTTGGTCTAACATTGCCAAGGCTTGCTCGGTCAATTTTATCCAACTGGCTTGTTTTACCCCTTCTGTTGTCGGGTAAATAGGCGTCAGCGTGTCGCTTAATGTGACGGATTCACCAGGATGAATAATTTGATACTCCGGGTGAACAATTTCTTTATGATGATTGCCGCGGCGTATTTCACCGTAAGCCCGAATGCTGGCTCCATTTTCCATGGCGTTACGTTGTGCCATAGAAAAATTAAAAAATCGCAGGCTCATCATTCCGCTGTGATCGTGCACATTACACACTAACATGCGCCGCCGACCTTGCATGATTTGAGTCGACTGAATTTCTGCTTCGATGGTGCCATAACTGCCAGGAGGTAATGCGGCAATAGGATGGATTTGCGTACGGTCTTCATAACGCAGCGGTAAATGAAACAGTACGTCTTGTACTGTTTTAATACCTAACTTAGCCAGTTTTTCCGCAACCTTTTTAGCAAAGCCTTTAAGGTCGGTGATCGGAACAAGATCCAGTCGTAGCAAATTGTGCTCACCTAAATTGATTGTTAAAGATGTAAAAACCATAGTGATTTCAAGCTATCAATCTCAAATCACTGTAATTATATACAGATGTTTAAGGTATCTTAGCAGACTTTGAATACAAGGCAATATTAAGCCACTAATTACAACCAACCCTTTTGCTTGGCTATTCTGGCGGCATCAATTCGGTTGCTGGCATTGAGTTTACTAATGGCTTCTGACAAATAGTTTCGTACTGTGCCTTCTGCAATAAACAACTGACTGGCAATATCGCTAGTTGATAAGCCTTCGCTTGCTAGGCGCAATGCACGTCTTTCTTTGTCGTTGAGAGGATCTATTTCACCAATAGCGGTGAACGCTAATTCTGGATCGATAACTCGTTTACCCGCCATCACTTGCTTAATCGCATTAATTAAGTCTTCAGACGGTGCATCTTTTAATAAAAAACCACCGACACCGTATTCTAATGCTCGTTTGATATAACCGGCTCGGCCAAAGGTGGTCAAAATAATCACTTTGGTCTGGCTGCGCTGTTGTTGTAACCATTGGCTCAGCTCTAAACCTGACTTACCCGGCATTTCAATGTCGGTAAGTAACAGGTCAAATGAATCTGTTTTAAGTTGTTGCATCGCTTTATCGCCGTCTTCGACTTCGACAATCTCTATTTCATTTAGGCTATCACACGCTAATGTGAGCAACGCGGCGAGGGCGCCTCTTACCATAGCTTGATCTTCGGCTAATAGAATTTTCATCTAACGGACTCACTTAGTGGCAATTTGATACTCACTTTATAATGGGGAATCAATTGATAGTCGATTGTGCCATGTAACAAGGTTACTCGCTCTTGGATGCCTGTTAATCCGTTGCCTTTGGTGATGGTTTTAACCGGCACATTCTCGATAAAGTTGAGTTTGAGCCAGTCTTGACTTGTTTCAATACACAAGGTGCAATGTGTCGCTTGGCTGTGTTTTATGGTGTTATTAATCAACTCAGTTAGTAGCAAGCTGATTTGCGATTCCATGAGTTCACTGAGTTTAGGGAATGTGCCTTCTATGCTGACAGCAATAGCGTTATCTCTTAACGTATTGGCTAAGGTGTTTAACGTTTGGGTTAACCCTTGATGTTTATAGCCCGATACTGTGTGGCGAATTTGGCTTAAACAGTCTCGAGTTATCACGCTCACTTGATGAATTTGTTGCTGCGCTTGGTCGATTTTACCTGAGGCAATGAGCTTGTCTGCCAGTTCCGCTTTTAAGGCGATTGCGGCTAAGTGATGTCCCATAACATCATGTAAATCGCGACCAATACGCTCGCGCTCTAATGCGGTGGCTAAATTGGCGACTTCATCTTTTGATTGTTGTTGCTGGCGTTTTATTCGTTGGCGATTTTGTTCAATCACACCAAACACTCCCACCCCTAAACAAATTCCCATACCATAAAAAGTAAAAAAGTAGCCTGTGTAACCCATGCTAATATCGATGACTAAAAGCAAAATGCTCAGTCCGATAAAACTCAATATTGCAGTGCGAAGCGAGTAGAAAAAACCAATAAAAAAACAGCAAAAACTGAATAGTGATATTGCACCACTGGTGACGAATGATGACGCTATGGCTGACAGAAACATTAACCCAATGGGTTTGAGAGCTTGCTCTTTGCTACTGTTATAAGCCCAGAAATAGCCAATAATAAAGGGCACTAATAATCCGATCGCGATCGAAATCTTTAACCATTGACCGGCCATAAAATACAAGGGAATAAAATAAAAACCTAAGTTTATGAGGTAAACCCAAGCGGTTCTTTGCTCGTAACTTTTTTCATTATTAGATGATAAACAAGATGTCATTGTGCCTCCTAGCGCAGTTAATCATAGAGTAACTGCGCGCTAACTAAAACCTATGCGAGTAATAATAAACTGGTCGATTACTGCTTTACTGTTTGTTGGTTTAACAGATATGTTGCCCAACCATACTGAGGGTCAACCTCAATGGCGGTTTGCCAATCTTGTAAAGCTCCTTTTAAGTCGCCTTGTTCTTGTTTCGCTAGTCCGCGCCAAGTATAGGCTTCTGCATGTCCCCAACAGATTTCGTTACAAGGCTGCTCAAATTGACTAATTGCTTGGGTTGCTAATGTTTGCGACTTGTCGAGGCCGCCACCAAATACGCTTGGGGTATAAAATGCATTAATTGCTCGCACTAAGCTGACTCGCGGATTGTTAGGTTCGAGATCGTTTGCTTGTTGCAGTAATTGCGCCGTTTTCATTCCTAATACGGTACCTTTACTATTATCAAACGAGATTTGCATTCCGTATACCGCAGCAAGTAGAGCTTGCTGGTCTGCAGATGGACCTTGGACTAAAAGGGATTCTAGTGTGTGCTGGGCATTGTTTAATGAATCTGTAGCGAGTTGACGTTGGCCGATGATGTTGGCTGTAATGGCTAGGCGATAATCAGCATAGGCTTTTTCATAATCAATAGCCTGTTCACTGTATTGACTAAGTTCAGTGATGTTCATTGTGTTGGCTGCAGCATCAATATCGCTAATGTTAGCAAAGCTAGTGTGGCTGACTAAGGTTAAGCTGGTGATCAGTAGTAAAGTTTTCATGGCTATCTCCATTTACGTTTTCCCCAATCAATATGTTGTTGGGATAGGTGTAGTATGGCGATAGACGGAGGATATTCTTAGACACAAAGGTCATCAATTGAAGATGACAAATGTCATTTATTTTCAGCAGCACATCTTAAATGTGAGTGCAGTTTCAGAACTTGTTAATAAAAGACCGAATCAATATTCGGCCTTAGTATGAGTAATATTGTCGTTAACTTAAACCACTTGCATCACCAAGTAACTGGTGTAGCCAAGGTAACCAGCTAACAGAACACTACCTTCACGACGACCAATACGTAAGCCACTCCAAGCAAACGGTAATACCATGAACGCGAAGATCAACATGGCGATAAAATCGATTTCGTTAAATCCGGCTGCGGAAACCGGGTGGATTAATGCTGTTGCGCCTAAAATACCGAGTACGTTGAAAATATTTGAACCTACAACGTTACCGATGGCAATGTCGCTTTGCCCTTTAAGGGCTGCCATCACCGAGGTGACAAGCTCTGGCATACTGGTGCCAATAGCCACAATGGTTAAGCCGATAATGACTTCGCTAATGCCAAACTGTTTGGCTAAATCGACTGCACCATCAACAAATAATATGCCACCACCAACTAACATCGCGATACCTGCAATAATTAATGCGATGGATAAGCCAGGGTGCTGCGGGGTGGCATCAACATCCAGGTCTTCTGGATTATTTTTGGCACTGACATAACTAAAAACTAAATAGCCAACAAGCGCGCTGAATAAAATGGCACCGTCGATAAAGCTCACTTCACCATCAAGCAGCAAAAACCACATTAATACCGAAGCAGCAATCATTATAGGGATGTCGCGTTTCACCATTTGAGATTGCACTGTAATAGGGCGAATAAGAGCGGTGATAGCTAGAATTAAACCAATGTTGACAATGTTGGAGCCGACGACATTACCTAAGGCTATACCTGGATTGCCTGCTAATGCTGATTTAACGCTAACGGCTAATTCAGGGGCGCTGGTACCAAATGCCACAATGGTTAAGCCAATAATAAGTGGGGCAATGCCCAATCGCAGCGCTACGGCACTGGCTCCGCGCACAAGTGCTTCAGCGCCAATGGTTAAAATAATAAAACCGCCGATAATGGATAACGCAATGAACATTCGAGTTTCTGCCTAATAAATGGTGCGCAACGATATTGTTAACGCTGCATAGTTGATGGCGCGTATATTGACAGAATATGTCAAAAAAATACACGCATATTGCGTGTATTTTTTGAAGATAGATAATCGTTAGCTGATAATTACAACTCGTCTTCCCAGCGTACTTTGGCGCCGCGAACACCGTCTACTTTGGCGGTAAAAGCTTTTTCCAGTACGTGACGTTTAATTTTTAACGTCGGAGTTAACACATCATTCTCAATGGTCCACTCATCATTGACGACGATGATGGCATCAACATGTTCGTGTGACTCTAAATGTGGATTAACACCATCGAGAGTCTCTTTTAATGATGTTCTTACTTCTTCGCGTGGCTGAAGTTTTGAACCTTCAGAAAGCTGCACTAACGCGATGGGATGTGGTAAACCTGAACCGATAACACAAATTAAATCTACATGAGTGTCTTGAGCCAATTTACGTTCAATCGGCACTGGAGCAACATACTTACCTTTTGAGGTTTTGAAGTTGTCTTTAACGCGTCCGGTAATGTCGATGTAACCGTCTGCGTCAATTTCACACAAATCGCCAGTGTGGAAAAAGCCATCTTCAGTAAATGCAGCTGCGGTGGCTTCGTCTTGTAAGTAATAGCCGCTCATCAAGCCAGGGCTTTTAACTAATAATTCACCTGCTTCAGTTTGACGGACTAAGCATCCTTCAACTGGACGGCCAACTGTGCCTATCTTCTTGGCATTGAATGGGTAATTGATTATCGAGTAAGCACAGTTTTCGGTCATGCCCCATGCTTCACAAATATCAATGCCAATGTTGTTGTACCATTGAATCAAAGATGGTGGGATTGGTGCAGAGCCAGAACCGTTTAAGCGAGATTGATCGAGTCCTAAACCGCTCTTAATTTTACGTTTAACAATAGTGCTAATAATAGGCAACTTGAGTAAGGTTTTGAGTTTTTTCTCACCAATTTTGTTGATGATATTTAATTGGAATACTGTCCATAAACGCGGTACCGAGAAAAACACCGTTGGACGACAGCGTTGAATATCATCAACAAATGAATCGAGGCTTTCCACAAAAGAAACCGTTGCCCCAGAGTAAAATGACGAACCTTCAATGGCCACACGTTCGGTAATGTGTGCCAGAGGTAAGTAAGATAGTAGTCGGTCAGTAGTATTAGTTTGTAAATCACGAACAACCGCTTCACACGCCCAACCATAGCTGGTAAATGTTTGAATCGCGCCTTTGGGTTTGCCAGTTGAACCCGAGGTGTAAATCAGGGTCATGACTTGATCTGCAGTTGGGAACTGCTCATCAACAAGCGGTTGTCCTAACTTTAATAGCTGTTCCCAATGGTATTGAGCCGGCATTGTTTCATATGGCATGGCTAAACGGAGAATTTCACCGCCAACCGCGGCTTCTTGTTCAGCCCAGTGATCGAGCTTACCGGTAAAGATAGCTTTAGCACCACTATGTTCGAGCACATAACGAATGGTTTCGGCATTCGCGGTTGGATAAACAGGCACACTAATGTAACCACCGTACATTAATGCTAAATCGACAATAAACCACTCAGCACAGTTTTTCGACAATACAGCAATTTTGTCGCCCCGCTCTAAACCCAAATGACGCAGTGAACCTGCAATTTGTTGCATCTTCTGCTGCACTTCACGCCATGTGAAATCAACATATTTACCGCCAATTGGCTGGCGAAGGTAAACTTTGTCACCTTGCGTATCTACCCAATGAGACAACATCTCAACAGGAGTTTTAATTAAATTTTCCATCGACGCTTCCATGTTCTTTATTGTTATTGTGGGTCTAATACCTATCGTATTACGTAAACTTAGTATGGCCATTTTTGTGCGCTGGCGCAAACAATTGCACAATATGTGTGCTAGGTAACACAATCAACACGTTAGCAGAATTTACTGAATAAACAATATATATTGAGCAAATACTCTACTGTGGGGAAACCATAGGCAATAAAAAAGGCGCCCTAGGCACCTTAAGAAAATATCGTACAGCTGTACTTATATTTCCATGATTCCGTCCATTTCAACCAATGATCCTTTTGGTAACTCTTTGACGCCAATGGCGGCACGAGCAGGGTAAGGTTGTTGGAAATAACGGCTCATTATTTCGTTTACAGTGGCAAAATGAGATAAATCGGTCAGGAAGATATTGAGTTTAACGATGTCACTCATTCTTCCGCCAGCAGCTTCACATACCGCGGTTAAATTTTCGAACACTTGTACGACTTGTTCTGCAAAATCATCGCTTACCATGGTCATGGTTTTTGGATCTAACGGAATTTGACCTGAAAGATAAACGGTACTACCGACTTTAACTGCTTGTGAGTAAGTGCCAATAGCTTGTGGAGCTTTGTCGGTTGCGATGATAATTTTTTCAGCCATAGTGTGTGCTCTCTTTATTGTTATCAGTGACTAGCGGTTACGCGATGTGCGTAATACTTCAGGTAAAACACGTATTCTGCGCATAACGTTTGCAAGATGAACACGATCTTTAACTGAAATACGTAAATTAATCAAATACACACGGCCATCACGTTCTTCGGTACTGAGATTGTGAATATTAGATCCAGCTGATGCGATGATAGACGTGATTTTAGCTAACGCACCCTGATGGTTTACAATTTCAACCCGTAGATTTGCTTGGTATTCTGCGCCTTCTACGTTGTCCCAGTGTACTGAAATATACTTATCAGGCTCGCCTTGATAGCCGCGAATATTGGCACAACTTTCCATGTGCACTACCAGGCCTTTGCCTGGGCTTACATGGGCGATGACAGCATCGCCAGGGATTGGGCGACAACAATTGGCGTAAGTGACCAACATACCTTCAGCACCACGAATTGGCATTTGTGGTTTTTCTTTATTGCTATCTTGCGAATCAAACTGCTCACCTACCAAGCGCTGGGCAATCACAATGCTCATGGCATTGCCTAAGCCAATATCTGCTAGCAGCGAGTCTAAAGATGTGTGTTTGGTTTCTTTGATCACTTTCTCAAGTAATTCGGCAGGAATGGTTTCAAGCTTTGTATCACCTAAGGCATGGTTTAATAAACGCTTACCTAATGCGATAGCGTTATCGCCTTTAAGACTCTTTAATACCTGACGAATTTTACCACGAGCTTTACCCGTTACGACAAAGTTTAACCATGCTGCATTAGGACGAGCACCTTTGGCGGTAATAATTTCAACTGTTTGCCCAGAAATTAATGGTTGGCTCAACGGGTATGCTTGACGATTAACGCGTGCGCCAACACAGGTATTGCCAACATCAGTATGTACTTCGTAGGCAAAATCGACGGCCGTGGCATTGACCGGCAATTCTAAGATACGACCTTCTGGCGTAAATACGTAGATTTCTTCAGGGAATAATTCAGTTTTAACATTTTCAACAAATTCAAATGAGCTGCTTGCACTTTGCTGTAACTCAAGCAAACTTTGCATCCATTTATGAGCACGAACTTGAGAAGTGCTTTGTTGAGCCGTATCGGTATTGTTTTTATACATCCAATGCGCAGCAACACCTTTGTCGGCCATTTGATCCATTTCTTCAGTGCGAATTTGCACTTCAACAGGAACCGCATGAGGGCCAAATAATGATGTGTGTAATGATTGATAACCGTTGGCTTTGGGAATAGCGATATAATCTTTAAAACGTCCTGGTCGCGGCTTGTATAATCCGTGCATAGCGCCTAGCACGCGATAGCAGGTATCAATAGAGTCAACGATAACTCGGAACGCATAGATATCCATGACCTCTTGAAATTGCAGTTCTTTACTGCGCATTTTTCGATAAATCGAATAGAGGTTTTTTTCACGACCTTTGACTTTAGTGGGGATCCCAGCTTCTTCAAGGCGTGTTTCAATGGCCACTTCAATACTGTTAATTAATTCTTTACGATTACCACGAGCTGCTTTGACAACATCACGTATCACTCTATGTCGCATAGGGTAATAGGCTTGAAAACCTAAGTCTTCAAGTTCGATTTTGATATTGTGAATACCTAATCGGTTAGCAATTGGGGCATAGATTTCTAGGGTTTCGCGAGCAATACGACGACGTTTATCAGGGCGAAGTGAGCCCAGTGTGCGCATGTTGTGAGTTCGGTCAGCCAACTTGATGAGGATAACTCGAATATCTTGAGTCATTGCCATCATCATTTTACGGAAATTTTCCGCTTGGGCTTCTTTTCTATCACGAAACTTGATTTTATCAAGTTTTGAAACACCTTCCACCAGTTCTGCAACCGCCACCCCAAATAACTCTGTGAGTTCTTCTTTGGTGACAGGAGTATCTTCGATGGTGTCATGAAGCAAGGCAGCCATAAGCGACTCGTGATCGAGACGCATGTCTGCCAAGATGCGGCTAACCGCAACCGGATGGGTAATGTAAGGCTCGCCACTTGTGCGCATTTGCCCTTCGTGGGCATCACGCGCAACCAAATAGGCCTGCTTGAGTAATTCTACTTGATCCGGCTCTAAATAGCTGGATGCTGACTCTTTTAGACCTTCAAACAGATACAAGTGGCGCTACTCCTTATAAAACGCGGCCTTCTGCAATGGCTGCGACAGCGGCAATTTCAGCAGCTTCACGTTCACGAACAGTTTGGCGCTCATCAGCATCTAAAGTGTTTGAGGTGACTAAACCTAATTCGATTTCACGTAAAGCGACAACCGTTGGTTTATCATTCATCTCATCAACCATAGGTTCTTTACCTTGGACGGCGATTTGGCGTGCACGACGCGCTGCAACCAGGATCATATCAAAACGGTTGCCGATTTTATTTACGGCGTCTTCTACAGTTACGCGAGCCATGTGTTGAAACTCCAGTGTTATCTATGGGAAAAAATGACGCAAAATTGTACACTATGACAATTAATCTGCCAAGAGATCAACAATCATATCATTTTGCGCATGCTGCTGACTAGCACAGGTTAGCCTTTGACTGCGAATAATGGCGCTTAAATCGGCTAGCGCGTTATCAAAATCATCATTTACAATTATAAATTCGTATTGCGCATAATGTGACATTTCCGAAACGGCTTGTGCCATGCGCGAATCAATCACTTGCTGACTATCCTGACCTCGGCCAGTTAAACGACGTTCAAGCTCAGCTTTAGACGGCGGTAAAATAAACACTCCAATAGCCGTTTCCATTAATTTTTTTACTTGTTCTGCGCCCTGCCAATCAATATCAAGAAATACATCGATACCTTTATCTAAGGTTTGTTCGATGACGAGCTTGGAAGTGCCATAAAAATTGCCAAAAACTTCGGCCCATTCAATAAAGGCATTTTGGGCAATTAGTGCTTTAAATTGTTCAACAGTAATAAAATGATAATGTTGTCCATCGACTTCGCCTGGACGAGGTTTGCGGGTCGTATGTGACACTGAAACCTGTTTATCGCTGGGTTTATCTTTTAATAGTGCTGATATAAGTGATGATTTACCTGCGCCACTAGGGGCTGACACAATAAAAAGATTTCCACGAGTGCTCATAAAAAGGGTTTCTCATCCGATTATTCATTAAGAAAGCTTAATATTATACTCGTTAACTGTGGGGTTATGCTAGCGCAATGACAGATATTGGTGTTAGGTCTAAAATGCTCAAATAGCTATTAGATTAATGAAATCAACTCTTGGATTGCTTAAAAGTGACTTAAGCAATAATGAATAAAAAAGTAACGCAAAAGCTAGGTTGGGTATGGCTTTATAAGATAAATTCTGTAGGCTTTGCGCTATTAATAGCGGGTGTCGATTTTGATGATGAAAACAATCCATTTGTGTAGTAATAACGCACGATAATCACCGACTCATTCTGTTATGTAGCCAGCTGTTTTTTGATTTTTTTGTAAATGAATAGGAATGATTGATGTCTGTAAAAACCCTACTGTGCCGAGATGGTCGTGACACAGGCTTAAGGTTAATGGGAATTATTTTAGCTGCATTTTTGTTGCTAATAGTCGCTGCGGTTGTATTTCCGGCAAGTGTAATTAATTGGATTGTGACGCTAGCAGTAATGCCTGTCGTGGGTTTGTCGGCTGTGCGTCGCTTAAATGATGCCAATAAGTCGATTAAATTAGCTGCGATTTGTGTTGTTCCTGTATTGATTTTTGGCATATTGAGCTACTTTATGGCGCCTTTTGGCGCACTAGCAGGAGTGTTTTTGTTTGGCCTGGCTTGTGGCGGCTACCTAGCATTCTTACCAGCTAAAAATTCTATTAACTATGTGCAAGGATATTATGGACCAAGCATGGTACCAATATCCATTTCGGGCTCGGTTTATCATCGACAAGAACCGGTAATGAAAGGGCAGGTTATGCCTGTTCATGATCAGCCTGAGAATACTTTCCCATCGATAGAGTCGGCTGATGAAGTCGTCCTTACAGGTTCAACTCATTCGAACTCTGCTGAGAGACACAAGCAACAATTTAATGATGATGTGGAGCCGCAAACAAGTTTCGAGCAAGCTGGCATACACATGGAGCAAGAGTTTGATACGGCAACAGAATATGATCCGGTCAATTCATTTTCTACGTCGTCTGAACGTAGTCATCAGCCTCTTTATGTAGATCAAGATGCGTTGCAATCAGGGTCGATTACTGAACTTGCAAAATCTTGGCTGAATGTGGCTAAGTTACACCAAAAAAAGCTGATTTTAATCGGTAAAATCACTGCGGCTATTATTGCAGTTGGTATAGTGGTGTATTTGGTTTTTGCTTTAATTAGTGTATTTTCTGGCGACGGCACAGAACAAACTGAGCATGTTGATGATATGAGCAATCAACAACAAGCCAGTATTCGACAAATGGTCAAATTGCCTGATGGATTTTGGCTCGCTTTAGAGGGTGAAATCCTTATCGTGCGCTGGCTAGGTGAAAGTGGCGATAAACAAAGTTTATGGCGTTTAGCGACAGCAATAGGCGATAAAACCTGTGCCAATCTTGAATTTAATGACGGCAGCCGTTACCGACCAATAACGGTAGATTTACTAGACGATGGTGCCAGTGAAGCTAGATTTACCCCACTGGATAAAGATGCCATTGTTAATCATGTAGCACTTAGAGGTAACTTTAAGTTGTGTGGTTATGAATTTAGTTTAAAGGGCAGCCAAGCAACATTAATGCAAAACCCTCAATTTGAAATGATACTAAGCCAGTAACCATTAGTCAGATAACCAAACAGAAGAAAACGTTGGTTATCTCTGGCTTTGATGAACATGATTTGGAGTTTTTGATTGGTCAATTTTATCCGTAAAAATGTATTACCTCAGTTTGGTTTTAGTCGTGAACATAGTACGCTTTATCCATTGGGTAATGGCCATATTAATCAAACCTTCTTGGTGAGTGATGAATCAAAATCGTTGGTGTTGCAGCGTATTAATACCCAAATATTTACCGACCCCAAAGTGGTAATTCAAAATGCTGCCAATATTAGCCAGCACTTACTGATTAAACGCCAACAGCAGCATTATCCATTACAAGTGGTTAGCCCAATAGCCACTGTAGCAGGTACACTTTACTTGGATTTAGGCGAACAAGGCTTTTGGCGAGCAATAGATTACTTACCTCATAGCACTACAATTGAAGTGGTTGATACACTAAATCAAGCTAAGTTGGCGGCTGAGGCGTTTGGGCATTTTGCTGAAGCGTTAAGTGATTTGAACCCTAGTTGCATTGCCGATGTTATCCCTAACTTTTTGAATTTACCTCAACGAATGGCTCAATTGCGTGAGGCAAAGGCTGGTGACACTCATAATCGATTCAGTCATTGTATAGATTGGGTCTGTTTGTGTTTGTCACAAACAGATTTATTGGCAACATTGGTACAATACGAAGCCGAATTACCGATTCGAATATGTCATAACGATACAAAAATCAATAATATGCTATTTGATAACCGAGACATGTCCAGCATGGCCATTATTGACTTAGATACCTGCATGAAAGGATATTTGATGTATGATTTTGGTGATATGGTACGCGCTTTTTGCTCTCCAGAGACAGAAGATTCAACCAATTTAACCAATGTATATGCCAGACCTGAGATTGTTATTGCAGCAGCAACATCGTACATAGAATCTCTAGGTGACATTATTACTCCGCTAGAAAAACGCAGTTTATGGCTAGGGACTAAAGTGATGTCATTAATGCTTGGTGTACGGTTTTTAACTGATTATTTAAATGGCGATACTTATTTCGGGGTTAAGTATCAAACTCACAACCTTGATCGCGCTATAAATCAGTTAACTATTTATCAAAGTCTACAGCAGCAAGAAGCACAGTTAATGCCACTATTTAACTCGTAGTCACCACGGTTAACTAACTTCAGCTTGGTATCATAACGATTGTAATAAATAGCAGAACAAAGAGCTGTTTAATCATTGGACGCTATTGTTAACTGAGGCTAGTTATTTATTTAAACAAAATAAGGACTTCATAGATGTCGAATTTGCTCAATAAATATAAATGGATTTTATTTGATGCCGATGAAACGCTATTTCATTTCGATGCTTTTTCTGGATTGAAATTAATGTTTTCGCGCTTTGAAGTTGATTTTAATATTGATGACTTTACTGTTTATCAGCAAGTGAATAAACCCTTGTGGGTCGAATACCAAAACGGTTTAATTAGTGCTACGCATTTACAACATACGCGCTTCCATCACTGGGCTAATAAACTGTCTGTTACTCCGCAACATTTAAACAGTCAGTTTCTTGCTGCAATGGCCGATATTTGTTTGCCGTTGCCTGGCGCCCGGGAACTGATTGATTCTCTAAGCGGAAAAGTTAACCTTGGGATTATTACCAATGGTTTTACTGAGTTGCAAAATATCCGTTTGAGCCGTACTGGCTTTCAAGATGCTTTCAATCCGGTGGTAATCTCTGAACAACTTGGCAAAGCAAAACCTGATGTTGCAATTTTTCATCACGCTTTTAGCTTGATGGGAGAGCCTGAGAAGCATCAAGTACTTATGGTTGGCGATAACTTACATTCTGATATATTAGGCGGTATCAATGCAGGTATCGACACTTGTTGGTTAAATCATCATGGCGAACCCATAAGTGATGATATTTCTCCAAGTTATCAGGTTGGTAATTTAACTGAGCTGCATCAATTACTGATGCCACACACAGTGGTCTAAGATTAAATAAGCTATAAAATCAGTAATAAAAAAGCCATTCAGTCGAATGGCTTTTTTAATCAATTTATTTTAAACCCTATTATTGAAATAAATCTTCAGCAACATTGTCGATAAAAATATCGCCACTTTGCTGTGTTTCAGTAACATATTCTTTGGGTTCTGTACCTTCAACAAAATACTCAAACTCGGTAGTGTGGTCTGTCTTGCGAGTCAATTTACCAGTGGCTAAATCAATACGCGCAGATACAATTCCTTTTGGCGGGATAACTGAAGCTTCAGGGGTACCAGACAGAGCTTTATTCATATAGTCATTCCAACCAGGACCTGCCGTTTTAGCACCCGCCTCAGCACCTGATATTTGATCTGGTTCGCCGTTAGCTCTCCAGCTTGAGCGTCCTAGTTGACGTCCATGGTCATCAAAGCCAACCCAGAACGTTGCTGTAAGTGTAGGGTTAAAACCACTGAACCAAGTGTCTCGAGATTCGTTAGTTGTACCTGTTTTACCCGCAATGTCATGACGCTTAATTAATTTAGATGCACGCCAAGCGGTACCATTCCAACCTGTACCTTTGCTCCAATCGCCGCCACCCCAAATTACGCTCTTTAGCGCTTCAGTGATCAAAAATGCAGTTTGTTCTGAAACGACTCGCTTAGCAAAGCGAGCTTGTGGATTACTGCAAATGTTTTGTTCAGCGGTAATGGACGTTGCTTCAACCTCTCCATCTAATGTATCTACTGATGCTTCAGGAGTTTGCTGAGAGAATTCTTCAGCCATCGCAGCAAATGGATCTTCAATAACCACATCATCTTCAACAGAGGGTGCTGGTTTGCTACATGCAATAGCGGGAATGGTTTGTTCAATCGTGTTGTCGTATGAGTCGGTCACGTGATCGATAAAGTAAGGTTCAACTAAATAACCACCATTTGCAAAGCTATTAAATGCAGTGGCGACCTGTAACGGTGTCACTGAAGGTGAACCCAATGCTAACGATTCATTTCGAGGTAAATCATTCGGGTCAAAACCAAATTGGATTAATTTTTTGATGGTGTCATCTAAACCAGTGTGACGCATGGCTCTCACTGACATAACGTTAATAGATTGCGCTAAACCGACTCGTAAGCGTGTTGGGCCACCATAGATGTCTGGTGAATTTTTAGGACGCCACGCTGTGCCCTGGCGGGTGTCTGGTTTATTAATCGGAGCGTTATTGATAAGCGTAGCCAATGTGTAGTCTTTTTCTAATGCTGCGGCATAAATAAAAGGCTTAATATTGGAACCTAATTGGCGTTTAGCTTGAGTCACACGATTGAATTGACTTTGACTAAAGCTAAATCCACCGACGAGGGTTTTAATGGCACCGTCATGAGGTTCAAGTGACACTGTCGCACTAGACACTTGCGGTATTTGAGACAACTGCCAATGTTTACCATTATGACGGATCCACACTTGTTGGCCGGCGGTCAATATATCGCTGGCTTGCTTCGGAGGTAAGCTTTGGCGTTTATCGCTTATAAACTTACGAGCCCATTTTAGGCCTTTCCATTCCAGTGTAATCAGTTCGCCTTTGTCATCAATGACTTGTGCTTGCTGATCTTTTACACTGATAACCGCGGCCGGCATAATGCCCTGCATTGAAGAAGTTCGTTTTAAAATTGCGATGATTTCATCATGTTCTAGCGGAGTATCAGTCCATAATTCAGCGACAGGCCCACGGAAGCCATGACGCTGGTCATAAGCAAAAACGTTATCTCTTAAAGACTCCTGCGCCATCAATTGGAGATCGGATGATATCGTGGTGTAGACATTGTAACCGTTAGTATAGGCTGCTTCTTCACCGTATTTCTGGATCATGTAATCACGCGCCATTTCCGAAACATACGGAGCGTATAAATCAATTTCAGCGCCATGGTATTTCGCGGTCGACGGACTACTAATAGCCTCTTGATATTCTGCTTGAGTAATATTTCGTTTCTCTAGCATACGGCTCAATACCCAGTTACGACGAGCTATCGCACGTGATTGGTTTCTAATTGGATTCGCTGCAGACGGAGCTTGCGGTAGGCCAGCTATCATCGCCATTTCTGGCAGTGTCAATTGGCTAAGTTCTTTACCATAATAAACTTGAGCCGCCGCACCGACACCATAAGCGCGATTTCCGAGGAATGAACGATTTAAATAAAGGGCTAAAATTTCCTTTTTCGATAATGCTTTTTCAATTTTTAGCGCAAGAAAGATTTCTTTCACTTTACGAATATATGTTTTTTCGTTAGATAAGAAAAAGCCTCGAGCAACCTGTTGCGTAATTGTACTCGCACCTTGGCTTTTCTTACCTGTTGTGACTAAAATAAGTGCCGCGCGGATAATACCAATCGGATCAATACCGTTATGTTCAAAAAAGCGCGCATCTTCAGTGTCGAGTACGGCATTAATTAACTGTGCTGGCACCTCTTCATACTCGACAGGTATACGACGTTTCTCACCAAATTGAGAAATCAGTTTGCCATCGCGGCTATAAATACGCAGCGGAGTTTGTAATTGGACCGTCTTTAGCGAATTAACATCGGGTAAATCAGGTAGCACATAAAAGTAAGCGGCAGCTATAGCAGCAATGCCAAGTAGTGATAGGCTAAAAAATGCAATTAATAAACGTTTAAACCACTTCACTCGATAATTCCAGAAAATCACAAATAGTAGCGGTAGTATATAAGCGGGAGAGTTTTTGGTGAAGTAAAACATGAAATAACTAAATAGTATTTGTAAAATGCTGAAACATTTTATACAAATACTTATAACGAGTTGATTATGTGCTAATCTCTTAGAAAATAAAAATAGAATTGTGATGACGGACTATGCTTTCTAAATTATGGAAGCGTCAAGCACCTCAGATGGTTGGGATTGATATTGGGTCTCATGAAATAAAAGCCATTTTGTTGAGCAAGACTGCGGATGGATATAAAATTCAAAATCATGCGTCAGTTCCTGTTAGAAAGGGAGCTGTAGTCGATCATGATATTCGTGATACTGAAGCGGTAATTGAGTCACTAAGACAGATTCGGCGGGGTTTACCTAAATCGCTAAAGTTCGCAGCTGTCGCGGTTTCTGGTTCTGCCGTTATGACTAAAGTCATTTATATGGATGCGGCGTTAAATGAAGAGGAAATGGAGGCTCAAATTGAAATTGAAGCTGACAACCTTATTCCTTATTCACTTGATGAAGTCAGCATTGATTTTGAAAGGCTTAATCCGAATATTACCGACCCAACCAAAGTTAACGTATTACTGAGCGCATGCCGCACAGAGAATATTGATTCGCGTGTTGACTCTTTGGATGCTATTGAGCTGGATGTTAAAGTTGTTGATGTGGAAGCTTATGCACTAGGGCGCTCTGCAGAATTAATTTATGCTCAGTTACCTGACGGCGCTAAAGCTAAATCAATCGCCATGGTTGATATTGGTGCCAATATGACCACATTTTCTGTGGTTGAAAATGGTGACACTACCTTTATACGTGAGCAAGCCTTTGGCGGTGAGTTATTTACTCAATCAATTGTTTCATTTTATGGTATGCCCCATGATGAGGCTGAGCGAGCTAAGATTTCTGGACAATTACCGCGTAATTATATGTTCGAAGTTTTATCTCCGTTTCAAATGCAACTGTTACAACAAATTAAACGAACCTTACAAATATATTGTACTGCCAGTGGTCGTGAAAAAGTTGACTATATTGTTTTGTGTGGTGGTACAGCTAAGTTAGAAGGAATGGTTGAATTACTAACAAACGAGTTAGGTACTCATACCATTGTTGCTGATCCTTTTCAGGGGTGTTTGCATGCAGATGATGTTATGAAAGGTCAACTTCAACCGAATATAAGCAAATATATGGTGGCATGTGGTCTTGCGCTAAGGAGTTATGCTCAATGGCGAACATAAACTTATTACCTTGGCGTGAAGAAGCTAGAGAAAAGCAAAAACGCGATTTTATCGGCATTTTAGCGTTAGTTTTTTTAGTCACATCACTCGTTGTATATTTATTTTTGGGTTTTCTAGAGGTTGTCACTGATGATCAGCGTGAGCGTAATGCATATTTGGTCTCAGAAATTACCTTACTTGATACCCAGATAGCAGAAATTAGAAAAATTACCGAACGTAAAAAAGATATCGAACGTCGAACTGAGATTATTCTCAATTTACAGCAGTCGCGTAATTTACCTACTCATGTTTTAGATGAATTAGTCCGAATCGTGCCACCTGGTATTTATCTTTCAAGTATAGAGAAAAAAGGTAGCGTGTTATTAATCGAAGGGCGTAGTGAATCAAATAATAACGTCGCGAATATGATGAGAAAGGTTAAAACATCTTCTTATCTTAACGATCCGAGTATGCAATCGATTGTGACCCAAAATGAAGAATTAAGGCAGTTACAGCGGTTTAAATTACGTGTCACTATCCGTGATGATTCACAAGTCACTAATGTTGATCCGAACCAAGGAGCGAGAAAATGAATCTCGACCTAGATCAATTTAACGATATTGATTTTGAAAATATCGGTGGTTGGCCCAAACTGGTAAAAATTGTATTTGCTGTATTTTTGTCTTTGTGTGTTATCGGTGCGAGTTATTATTTATTTATTTCAGATTCTATCGATCAAATGGAAGCTGAACAGCACAAAGAAATTCAATTACGTGAAGATTTTGAAACTAAATATCGTTTAGCAGCTAATCTTAAGCTATACCGTGAACAATTAGACGTGATGGAAGTGCAGTTTGCCGAATTGCTTAAAATGCTACCCTCCGAAAATGAAATGCCTGGTTTATTAGATGATTTAACGTTTGTTGCAACTGACGCAGGCCTCAGAATTAATAGCCTAGATTGGGATGATGAAATCGAACGTGATTTTTATATTGAATTTCCAATAAAAATGTCAGTAGTAGGTGATTACCATCAAATGGGTAATATGGTCAGTGGCGTTGCCAAGTTACCCCGAATTGTCAGTCTGCATGATTTTAGTATCAAGCAGAATGATGCCGGTGGATTATCGATGGATATTCTTGCTAAAACGTATCGTTTTAAAGAAGGGGCTGAATTAACACAACAGGCCAATAAGGGGCAGAAATAATGAAATTTTTGCCTTTATTGTTATCAATGGTGTTTTTATTGAGTGGTTGTATTGGCGAACGCAGCGATTTAGAGCTATTTGTTACTACTACAAAAGCGCAACACGTTGCCCGTATACCACCATTGAAACAAACACCGAAGTTCGAACATTTTGCTTATCAAGCTGAATTAATGCGCAGTCCGTTTGTTCCACCATCAAGGGAATTGACAGAAGAGGTGGTTGATACATCTAGAGATTGTTTACAACCAGACTTGAAACGTCGCAAAGGTCGCTTAGAAACTTATGCATTAGACAATTTAAGAATGCGCGGAACATTGAGTGAAGATAGTACTATATGGGCTTTAGTCGAATCTAGTGATGCCAATGTTTATCGCATGGGTGTAGGTGAGTATTTAGGGCTTTATCATGGCCGAATTGCTAAAGTAACGCCGCAATTTATCGAAATTATAGAATTAATCCCTGATGGTTCAGGTTGTTGGGCAGAAAGATCCAGCAATTTAGAATTATCAGGAAAATAACGTGCGAAGGATGAGAGAATAATGGAATCTTCTGCCGCGATAAAAAAAGCAATAACAAAGTTATTATTTTTTAGAGCGTTTTTAGGCGCAGTATTATTAATGGGTTTAATACCTAGTGCGATAGCTGCTAATCGTCTTATGGACGTCAAATATCATTCAATGGTTGATCACCAATTAGAATTAGAGTTGATTTTTGAATCATCAATCATGTCACCGTCTGTTGATTTATCAGCAGACCCAGCTGAAATTATGTTGAATTTCTCAGACACTATTTCTAATTTAAGTAAAAGTAAAATTCCGGTAAATGCTGTTGGTGTAAAAGAGTTAACCACACAACAACAAGGTGGCGATTTACAAATCATTGTTGCAATGACAAAAGTAAAACCATATCAAGGTAAAATTGTTGGTAATAGTTATCGATTAACTATTAATGATGATGTGTCTGGTCCGGTTGAGGCAAACAATCCATTTGTTAATGGTATTAGCAGTATTGATTTTCGCCGCAATAAAACCGGTGGTGGAGAAATATTATTTAATCTTAGCAATCGTTCTGTAGCAGCGAATGTGGAACAAGTTGGTTCAAAGCTTGAGATAAAACTCTATAACACCGATATTGGTAATGACTTACTTTACGTTATGGACGTACAAGACTTTGCTACACCAGTGAATAGTTTTGAAACTTTTAAAGATGATTTAACTGCCCGTATTTTGGTTGATGTTGACGGCAACTATGACTATAACTATCGCCAAGATGGCAATGTGTTTAAAGTTAGCGTAGATAAAGTTGAGCGTGTCTCTGTAGCTAAAGAGGCTAAAAAATATAATGGTCGTTCATTGTCACTAAACTTCCAAAACATTTCAGTTCGTACTGTGTTGCAAATTATTGCTGATTATAACAACTTTAACCTGGTGACGAGCGATACTGTTGAAGGTGAGATTACCTTACGTTTAGATGATGTGCCTTGGGATCAAGCTTTAGATCTTATCTTGCAAACTAAAGGCCTCGACAAGCGTATTGAAGGTAATATTTTAATGGTGGCACCGAGTGAAGAACTTGCCATTCGCGAAAGCAATGACCTGAAAAATCGCCAAGAAGTAAAAGAATTAGCACCGCTCTATTCTGAATATTTACAAATAAACTATGCTAAAGCTATAGATATTGCCGAGTTACTTAAAACTACGGATTCAACGTTATTATCATCTCGCGGCAGTGTCGCTGTTGATGAGCGTACAAATACGTTACTGGTAAAAGATACCGCTGAGATTTTAGAAAATGTACACCGCTTAATAGAAGTATTAGACATTCCTATTAAACAAGTACTAATTGAAGCGCGTATGGTGACAGTGAAAGACGATGTATCTGAAGATCTCGGTATTCGTTGGGGCATAACTGATCAACAAGGTTCTAAAGGCACATCTGGCACCATTGGAGGAGCAACGAGTATTGCTAACGGTACTATTCCAAGCATCGATGATCGCCTCAATGTTAATTTACCGGCAGCAGCAAGTTCAGCGACCAGTATCGCTTTCCATGTGGCTAAATTGGCAGACGGTACAGTACTCGATTTAGAGTTAAGTGCATTAGAGCAAGAAAACAAAGGTGAGATCATTGCCAGCCCACGTATTACCACATCTAACCAGAAGTCGGCATACATTGAACAGGGTGTTGAAATCCCTTACGTAGAGTCTGCATCTAGCGGTGCTACAACAGTAACCTTTAAGAAGGCCGTGTTATCGCTACGTGTAACTCCGCAAATCACTCCGGATGATAGGGTGATCCTAGATCTTGAAATAACCCAAGATTCTCAGGGAACAACTGTTGCTACAGCAACGGGTGAAGCGGTTGCTATTGATACTCAGCGTATTGGTACTCAGGTACTAGTCGATAATGGCGAAACAATTGTGTTAGGTGGTATTTACCAACAAAATCTCATTAGCCGAGTAAGCAAAGTTCCGGTACTGGGTGATATTCCGTTAGTTGGTTTCTTATTTAGAAATTCAACCGACACAAATGAGCGTCAAGAACTGTTAATTTTTGTAACCCCTAAGATTGTGGCTGACAAACGTTAATTTTTTACACGCTAAAGTAATAGTAAAAAGCCAGCGACTTTCTTGCTGGCTTTTTTTATGACGGTTATTTATGGGAAGTAATGACCAAACGCGTTAAATGGCGCATCACTAAATGTTACTCCAATTGAACAAATTATCGTTTTAGTGGTAATAATAGTAACTTCCTTAAAGTTTTAAGGTATTAACTTTAATTAGATAGCGCAGTGCTAATCGACCTATAGTCTTTGCATTAACAAAGACTTAATCGAAAAAATTACCTTTTATTTGAGGTTTTAAACATCAGTGACATAATAAAATCATGATAAATAGCTGTGATGACTTGCAAGCGGTAGCCCTTAACTGAGATAATCCTCCGTCAAGTCTCATTAGAGCAAGGTTAAATTATAGGTCGGCTTGAGTTTAAGTCGATAAGGCATTCTTCCATATAAGATTCAGACGTATACGAAATGGCTGAAAAACGCAATATTTTTCTGGTAGGCCCTATGGGCGCAGGTAAAAGCACAATTGGTCGCCATCTGGCGCAAATGCTGCATTTAGATTTCCACGATTCAGATCACGAGATTGAACAACGTACCGGTGCAGATATTGCCTGGGTGTTTGATGTTGAAGGTGAGGAAGGCTTCCGTAGACGTGAAGCTCAAGTCATCGGTGATCTTTCAGAAAGGCAAGGTATCGTTCTCGCGACAGGTGGTGGTTCTGTTCAGAGTAAAGATATCCGCAACTATCTTTCTGCTCGAGGTATAGTAGTTTACTTAGAAACAACTATAGACAAGCAAGTCGCGCGCACTCAGCGTGATAAGCGTCGTCCGTTGTTACAAGTAGATGATCCACGTGAAGTGCTTGAAAGCTTAGCGGAAATTCGCAATCCTTTATATGAGGAAATTGCGGATGTTATCGTTAAGACAGATGAGCAAAGCGCGAAGATCGTCGCAAACCAAATTATCGAGCAACTTGGCTTTTAGGTAACAACATGCAACAAATTCAGGTTCAATTAGGTGATAGAAGTTACCCCATTTATATTGGCCAGGATTTGATGAATGATAGCGAGCTATTTGCTCGCTACCTAACAAACAAAAAAGCCTTAATTGTTTCAAATGACACCATTGCTCCGTTGTATCTTCAACAGATACAACAAGCGATGAGCGCTTGCGCGCGCATTGAAACGGTTATTTTGCCGGATGGCGAAAAATTTAAAGACTTACAACATCTAGATTATATTTTTACTGAGTTACTTGAGCATAATTTTGCCCGAGATTCAGTATTAGTTGCACTAGGTGGTGGTGTTGTTGGTGATATGACTGGTTTCGCGGCTGCGTGTTATCAGCGTGGTATTGAGTTTATTCAAGTGCCAACTACATTACTGTCCCAAGTTGATTCTTCTGTTGGTGGTAAAACGGCAGTCAATCATCCGCTTGGGAAAAATATGATTGGTGCATTTTATCAGCCTAAATCAGTGATTATTGATACGTTTTGCTTACAGACATTACCCGCAAATGAGTTTGCTGCAGGTATGGCTGAAGTGATTAAGTACGGTATTATTTGGGATGCTGACTTTTTTCAGTGGCTTGAAGCAAATGTTGATGCGTTAAAATCGCTTCAAACAGATGCGTTAAACTATGCCATTGCGAAATGTTGTCAGATTAAAGCTGATGTTGTCGCACAAGATGAAACGGAACAAGGTGTAAGAGCGTTATTAAACCTTGGGCATACTTTTGGGCATGCTATCGAAGCTGAAATGGGCTACGGTGTTTGGTTACATGGCGAAGCTGTCTCTGCTGGTACTGTTCTTGCGGCTCAAACAGCATATAAGCTAAATCTATTAGATGAGCAAAGTGTCGAGCGTATTTGCCGATTGATGCAAGCGTTTGATTTACCTATAACGGCTCCAGAGTCGATGGGTTTTGAACAGTTTATCAAGCATATGCGTCGAGATAAAAAAGTATTAGGTGGTAAAATCCGCTTGGTATTACCTACAGAAATAGGCAAAGCTGATGTCTTTAGTGATGTGAGTGAAGACTTATTGAAACAGGTTATTAGCTGCGTATAAATTATTCCGTATATATCTATGCTAGCTATAAATTATAGTGTGGTGAATCATTGACGACTCCAGGACTATTACTACTCCCTACCCAAGAAGCGCTCATTCAGCGTTTACAGCATATTGCTAGTTATAGCGAACAGTTGTTGGTTATTTGTGGTGATAACGGTTCAGGTAAGTCGACACTGACGGCTGCATTAGCCAGTGAGCTAGATGATTATAATTCAGCATTGGTCATTTGTCCTCAACACGCTGATAGCGCTGAAATTCGTCGAAAAATTCTGGTTCAATTAATCTCCGCGCCAATTTTTGATGATGAACGTCCTTTGATGGACACCGTACTGAGAATCCAATCTAGTTTAAAAAAACCGTTACATATCATTATTGATGATGCTGATTTATTGCCTAAAGATATTTGGGCTGAGTGCATTCTGCTGAGCCAAATTCACTGTGCAGGTAAACCTGTTGCAGTAACAGTGACCGTCACTCCTAGCTTTTGGCATACTTTAGTGGCTGAGTTAACTGATGAGACTCGTGCTAGATTACTGCCTGTGACGATTGAGCCTTTATCTGTACCTGAGCGTGATGGTCTTTATCAAAGTTTATTACTCCGTAGCCAGCAAACACCGTTTATCCCGCGTGAAATTATTCATAAGCAATTAGAGAAGCAACGCGGTACGCCAGCTGAAGTAGTTCAATTATTAGCGTTAGCATTAGAAGAGCCACAAACAGAGCGTTCATCTTGGTCTGCGTCTATTAAAATGATGATTGCTTCTGTCACCATATTAGCTGGCGTGGCGATGTGGTGGGGGATTAGTACACAATTACCTCCTCCGATTTCAGCATCATTGTCGCCAGTATTAACAGCCGAGCAATCCGCTGTACGTGTAAAAGCAGCTCAATATGTCATTGATTATGCCGACAGTTCATTAAGCGCTTATTTTGCCCATAGGCAATTGGTCTTAGCTAAGTCGAGTGCCAATGAACAAGCACATTTTATCATCGAGCAGCAAATGACTGCTGATAGTTCACTAGTAGAGCAAGGTGAGACTAATCTCATAGAAGAGGTTCCTGCAGATAATCACATTGACGTAGTGGTTAATTCATCATTAAAAGGTTTGTCTTTCCAAGGTAAGTTACCCAAAGCGCAAGTTAACACTGTAAATAAGCCGAATGATATTGTTGAGCGTGATAATACCCCTAACCTAAAGGTGAAAGGTTTTACGCTGCAACTTGCTAGCGTGAATGACAAAGACTCACTTACACCAATTTTAGTTAAACTGGCACAAGAGCCGCAAGTTTACATAATGAAATACAAACAACGCCACGTTATATTACTGGGTGATTTTGATACCGCATCGGCAGCTAGCTCAAAAGCGAAAAGTCTTCAGAAAAAATATAGTTTAGCGGCTCCATGGGTAAGAAAGTGGGCAGACTTAAGTGATTATAAGCGACAAGATTAACAATCTTCATATTCCGCAGCATCCAAGTCAATAGGATGAAAAATCAACTAATAAAACTGCTTTATCCGATGATAATTATCGTTAAACAGAGTACAATCATCAGCTTTAATTTTGCTGGCATAATTCCTATTCATGATAAAAAAGCATAGAGCCTTTCTAAAGTGGGCAGGCGGTAAATATAAGCTCGTTGATGAGCTAGCAAAACACCTTCCAGCTGGAAATAGACTGATCGAGCCTTTTGTTGGGGCGGGTTCGGTATTCCTCAATACACAGTTTGATGATTATTTATTGTGTGACATCAATCAAGACTTAATCAATTTATACCAAATTGTTCAGCAACAGCCAGATAAATACATTAAAGCGGCCAAGGCCATGTTTGTCGATGAGATGAATGACAAAGATGCTTATTATCGTGTTCGTGCTGAATTTAATCTCTGTAGCGATCCTTTCATTCGTTCGGTTTACTTCCTGTACATGAATCGCCATGGTTTTAATGGCTTATGTCGATATAATCGCAAAGGTGGTTTTAATGTACCGTTTGGTTCGTACAAAAAACCGTATTTCCCTGAAGCTGAAATTCGTTACTTTTCATTAAAAGCGCAAAAAGCGACCTTTAAATGTATCAGTTACGAACAAGCCTTTGATATGGCAAACAGTGGTGATGTTATTTATTGTGATCCGCCTTATGCGCCGTTATCAACCACAGCCAGTTTTACCACTTATGCAGGTCCGGGTTTTAGCTTAGATGATCAAGCATTACTTGCTCGTCATTCACGGCTCATTGCCCATGAGAGAAATATTCCGGTATTGATCAGTAATCATGATATTCCGTTAACGCGAGAGTTATATCGGGGTGCATCTTGTTCAACGATTTCGGTGCAGCGTAATATTAGCCCTAAAGGCGGTTCACGCAATAAAGTGGATGAAATTATGGCGCTATATGATCATCATTATCGTGAAGAAGAGTAATGCTGCAAAGCGTGGATAACGAAAACTAGCGGTTAACTTAAGACTTGGTTTACGATTAGCATTAATGAAATGACTAAGGCTATGGCTAAGATAATACCCATAATGATAAATGGTAATGGGGATTGAGTTTGAAAATCTTTTTGGCGATTTTGCTCCGTCTGTACGCCGAAGAAGGCTGCTACAGTGCTACTAAACACTCGCCAAATAGACATTAACGCGATATCTGAGTTGGGTTGCCTGAGGTAGGCATATCATTTAAAGGTTTGTCTTTGTGACCGTGGATTAACTCAAGTAAATCAATAAAGTGAAACTGACTAGAGCGGCTATTACCTGTAATCCAATTCCCCCAACTGACATCATTTGATTGCTCTGCACAACGATTTGTAGGGTGACTACTGGGTAAACTGGCATTGTAGTTGGTGGTGCTATTACAGACACAGGCCTTACTATTAGCCGAATTACTTTCGGTTGCCATCAATACTTGGCTTAACAATAACGCCAATGCAGACGTTGCAAATACAGCAAAAACCGGTGCTGACAATAATTTGCCATCACGACCAGAAAGCTTGCGTAGTAAGTGCTTTACCATAAAGTGTGCCCTATCCATGGTGTAAACTCGAATGATGCTACAACAGGTTTGAAATCTTCAGTTGGACAACTAAGATAACAACTTTTTACATTATAGCAAAATAGCTTAGTTATTGAACACTGGTTTCTGTATAAAAAATAGCAAATCCGACTTATGGTCTAGTTTTTAACTAAATTCTATTGAGGATAGTGGTTATTTCCCTTGTTAGACTAGAGGCTTGCGGCTGCAAAGGGTAAAATGTCGTCACTTTGATCTGCCAATAGAGAAGATTATGCGCCCATTTTTAATTGCACCATCGATTTTGTCTGCTGATTTTGCCCGTTTAGGTGACGATGTGAAAGCCGTATTAGATGCGGGTTCGGATGTTGTTCATTTTGACGTTATGGATAATCACTACGTACCAAATTTAACCATAGGCCCTATGGTATGCACCGCGTTGCGCAATTATGGGATCACCGCTGATATTGATGTGCATTTAATGGTTAAACCCGTTGATCGCATTATTCCTGATTTTGCCAAAGCCGGTGCTTCAATTATCACTTTTCATCCAGAAGCATCAGAACATATCGATCGTACACTACAGTTGATTAAAGAATCTGGCTGTAAGGCCGGATTAGTCTTTAATCCTGGCACACCACTGCACTATTTAGATCATGTAATGGACAAGCTCGATGTTATTTTATTGATGTCAGTTAATCCTGGTTTTGGTGGTCAGTCTTTTATTCCGCATACGCTAGAAAAACTTCGCCAAGTTCGCGCGATTATTGATGCCAGTGGTTTTGATATTCGCTTACAAGTGGATGGTGGTGTTAAGGTCGATAATATTGCTGAAATAGCGGCTGCGGGTGCAGATATGTTTGTGGCAGGTTCGGCAATTTTCAATCAACCTGATTATAAAGTTGTTATTGATCAAATGCGTGCAGAACTCGCTTCGATATCATAATTTCTTTTTCCATATCCAGTGGGACTCTACATGATGCAATGGTCAAATATTCGCGCAATCGCCTTTGATTTAGATGGTACGCTGATCGACAGTGTGCCTGATTTGGCCGCGGCCACAAATGCCACATTAGCACAGAACCAATACCAACCAGTGACAGAAGCATTGGTTCGCAGCTGGGTAGGTAATGGTGCCCAAGTACTAATGCAACGAGCGTTAAGTTATGTGTCTGCTATGCCAGAAGATGCTCCTGAGCTGCAGGTAATGCTTGAGCAAATTATGCCGCAATTTATGCGTCATTATGGTGAACACTTACAAAAACATAGCCGTTTGTATCCGGGAGTTGTCAACACGTTACAGCTGTTAAAACAAGCAGGTTTTAAACTGGCTATCGTTACCAATAAACCATATCGTTTTACAGTGCCGTTACTAACCGCTTTTGGTCTTGATGACCTATTTTCTGAAGTTCTCGGCGGTGATTCATTGGCAAAAATGAAGCCAGACCCAATGCCATTACAACATTTGCTTAAACAATGGCAGTTAGATGAATCGCAATTACTAATGATAGGTGATTCAAAGAATGATATTTTAGCGGCTAAAGCTGCGAATGTTATGTCTATTGGCTTGACCTACGGATACAACTACGGCGAAGATATCGGTCTTAGCCTTCCGCATGCGATATGCGAAAACTTTGCTGATATAGAGCAATACTTACTTTCATAATAATTTGAATTTTATATAGATAATCTGGAGCAATAAACACATGACCAAACCCATAGTTCTTAGCGGTGCGCAGCCATCAGGCGAATTAACCATAGGTAATTATATGGGCGCACTTCGTCAATGGGTTGCCATGCAAGATAGCCATGATTGCCTATATTGTGTTGTTGATTTACATGCGATTACGGTGCGTCAAGATCCTAAAGCACTGCGTGAAGCTTGTTTAGATACGCTAGCCTTATACCTTGCTTGTGGTGTTGACCCTAAAAAAAGCACCGTGTTTATTCAGTCGCAAGTACCACAGCATACTCAACTCGGATGGGTATTAAACTGTTATACCCAAATGGGTGAGTTAAACCGCATGACCCAGTTTAAAGATAAATCGTTAAAGCATGCCAATAACATTAACGTGGGCTTATATGGTTATCCTGTTCTAATGGCGGCAGATATTTTGCTTTATCAAGCCAATGAGATCCCTGTTGGGCAAGACCAAAAGCAACATTTAGAGCTTACCCGCGATATCGCAACCCGTTTTAATAATGCTTACGGCGACACATTTACTATCCCAGAACCGTTTATTCCTGAACACGGTGCTAAGGTCATGTCGTTGCAAGACCCGCTTAAGAAAATGTCGAAGTCTGACGATAATCGTAATAACGTTATTGGTTTACTCGAAGATCCTAAAGCGATTTTAAAGAAAGTTAAAAAAGCCATGACCGACAGCGAAGAGCCACCAGTAGTGCGTTTTGATATGGAACAAAAGCCAGGTGTGTCGAATCTACTCAGCTTAATGTCAGGTTGTACTGGTCAGTCGATTGCGTCTTTAGAAGCAGAGTTTGAAGGCAAAATGTACGGTCATTTAAAAGTGGCTACTGGTGAAGCTGTCGTAGGAATGCTTGAGCCATTACAAGCTCGCTTTAAAGAGTACCGCGCCGACCATGCTTACTTAAGCCAAGTGATGGCGGAAGGTGCTGAAAAAGCTCAAGCTCGTGCAGAAGTCACCATTAAAAAAGTGTATGAAAAAATTGGTCTTATTGTGTAAGTATTATTTCAGCTAATGTTATCTATAAGCCAGCAACTTGCTGGCTTATTTTTTGGTTAACCATTGTACAAATGCAGCGATAGCGGGCTCCTTTAAACGTCGCTGTTTACAACTAAAATTGAATTCAAATCCAGTCAACATAGCGGGTAAATCAAGTGCGACTAATGCTCCCTTACTAATATCTCGTTCTACCATAAAATCTGACGCTAGCGCGATCCCCTGACCAGCAATTGCCGCTTCAATAGCTAACAACACATGGCTAAATACATGCTGTTGTTGCGTAGCCGCTATGCTGATGCTGTTAACCTTTAACCAGCGCTCCCAATCAAAGCCTATTGGCCCTTCATCTACAGTGAGTAATGCATGTTGCCGTAATACACTCAGCGCCGAGTGGTCGGTATTTAATAGCCCCGGGCAGATCACTGGGATCAGTCTCTCTTGGTGTAACATACGATGTACATAACCCGGTTGGCCACTTTGACCAGTAATAAACATATCAGCAACACTATCACTCATCTGTGGGTCGTCGGTGATCATATCTAGGCGAATTTTAATCTGTGGATGTAAACGATGGAAATCGCTTAAGCGAGGAATCAGCCACTTAATGGCAAATGAACTGTATACCGCTAAGCGGAGCTGATCATTACAATCGCCAGTGATTTGCATGCTTAAATCATTCAACTCATTAAATATTCGCTCCAGTTCATGGTAAAGCACATTGCCTTTACTGGTTAAGCAGAGCTGCCTACCTTCGCGGATAAATAATCGTTCGCCAAAATGTGATTCAAGCAGTCTCACTTGGTGCGATACCGCACTTTGAGTAATGCACAGCTCAGTTGCCGCCCGAGAAAAGTGAGCATGCCTTGCGGCCGCTTCAAAAATTTGTAGTGCCCGCAGTGGTGGCAGTTTGCGCATATACACCTCAAATATGAATTTATTTTATTAAAATTTATTAGGTATGAATTTAACTCATGCATGGATTAAAAACATCATTATTCGTTATTAATTGATAACTATATGATGCAGCCAATTATTGGTCCTAAAGTTGTAAGTGTAATGAAATCCACAATAGCGATTGGCATGATGTTATTAGTTGTCGGTAACCTTTTTAGTGCTATGTATGATGTGTCTATAAAATGGCTTCCAGAGGGCAGTAGCGCTGCAACATTTCTGTTAATCAGACAGTTAACATCAGTATTAATGTTACTGCCATTGTGGTTTGCAGCTAAAAAACCAATCAGTCGCCATATAAAGGTGCACTTAGTGCGAGCTAATACTGGCGCTATTGGAGCTGTATGCTTAATTATGGGGTTAATTGCGCTACCTATCGCCACTGTAAGTTCGTTGTTTTATTCGGCGCCATTAATGATTGTACTAATGGGATTTCTATTTTTAAAAGAGAGCGTCACCGCTGCACATTGGCTGGCAACTATTTTAGGATTTCTGGGCATCATTATTTTGCTACGACCAAGTGAAATTAACTGGTTTGGAATTGCAGTACTCATCTCTGCATTTATGTTTGCGATAAACCAGTTGGCATTGCGCAAACTCCCCAGTACAGAAAGCCCTGTTGTAACGTTAATGCTATATAACTTACTCAGTATTCCTTTGGTGTTGGTCATGGCATTGGTGCAAGGCATAGAGGCAATCAGTTGGTCTTTAGTGGCTATTGCGGTGTCGAGTAATGTGTTTTTATTGGCGTATCAGTGGTTTTGCGTGTTGGCTTATCGCCAAGCACAAGCCAGTCAAATTGTGGTGGCAGAATACACAGGACTATTATTTTGTGTCTTTTTTGGTTGGTTGTTTTTTGATGAATGGCTTGATGGCTTAAGTTGGGTTGGCGCTGGGTTTATTGTGTTGCCGTCGCTGATTATCCCGTGGATACAAGCCAAAAGATCCCAAAAAAAATTCATCGAGCAAAATGCAGGATGAATTTCTAAATCGCGATAATAAAAATGTACTACAGGATTAAGATTCAGTGTATTCAAAAACCTTAATCACTTTGCGAACGCCTGCAGTATTTCGCGCGATATCAACCGCTAAATCAGCTTGCTTGCGGTCAATTAACCCAAGCAAAAAGACTTCGCCGTTTTCGGTAATCACTTTCACTCGAGTAATATCGAGTGATTTTTCATTTAACATGCGGCCTTTCACTTTGGTTGTTACCCAAGTGTCGTTGCTGCGTGTGGTAAATGACGTTGGCGTGCCAATACGAATTTGGTTATGTATTTTGCCGCCAATTTGTAAATCTTGTACCACTTTAATCGCTTTATCGCGCAGCATTGAGTTAGGTGCTTGGCCTATCATCAATACATTGTTGTTCATCACAACCGCGGCGATATTGGTTTGATTATTAAGGTCATCATGTTTTGATAGCGCACTAGCAATAACAAAGTCAGCATTAGTGTCGCTGATTTGAGTGCTCATGCTGCGCTCATCATTTACCATCTTGGCACCGCTAACGGCGCCAACCATGACAGCACCAGCACACCCCTGCAACATCGCCAGGACTGAGATGATGAGTAACCTTCTTATCATGCTTGTTCATCCTGTGGGAACAAGGTGCGGTCGATGTTATCGCATAAGCAGTGAATAACCAGTAGGTGAACTTCTTGAATACGTGCAGTAACGTTTGACGGTACGCGGATTTCGACATCTCCTGCGCTCATCAAGCCAGCCATTGCGCCGCCATCTTTACCTGTTAGGGCTACAATAGTCATGTCGCGGCTTAACGCTGCTTCCATGGCTTTAATAATGTTGCCAGAGTTACCGCTGGTTGAGATAGCCAATAAAATATCGCCTGGTTGACCCAGTGCAAAAATCTGCTTCGAGAAGATTTCATCGTAGCTATAATCGTTGGCGATAGCGGTAATCGTTGAAGTATCACAGCTTAATGCTATAGCAGGCAGCGGTGGACGTTCAATTTCGTAACGGTTTAATAATTCAGCTGAGAAGTGTTGAGCATCGCCAGCACTGCCACCATTACCACATGACAGAATTTTATTACCGCCAAGTAGACATTGCACCATCATCTCTGCAGCTTTTTCAATAGACTCAGGTAATGCTTCTGCAGCATCAATTTTAGTCTGAATCGATTCGGTGAAACTATCTCTAATACGTTCTAACATGCAACAATCCTTACGCTAAATTATGTCTACGTATGTCTCTGATTAGCTTTTTTATCATTGCTCATCAGTTAGACTCGGTAATTTGACTATATGATGCCATAAATCAAGGTTATGGTAATCAATTGCCGCTTAAAAACAGCCTTGTAGCCAGTTTATTTCATCAATATTCATCGCAATGACATCAAAGCGACAAGGTGGATTTAATTTTTGTCGTTGTAAATAATGTTCAGCGGCTAATCTTATCCGGGTAATTTGCTTACTTGTTAACGCATTTAAGGCGCCGCCAAACTGATTTGACGACCTAAATTTTACTTCAACAAACACCCAGACATCTTGCTGGCGCATAATTAAATCTATTTCACCAAATGGATATCGAACATTAGCATCTACAAACGTTAGACCTTGTTGCTCAAGGTAAGTTCGCGCATGTTGCTCAGCTAATTGTCCACTGTTCATAGTGGTGTTAATTGTCCTTGGTTATATTTGCCCCAAGACAGTTGACGATCAATCACCCCATTAGGCTTCACTGATAATGCACCACTGCGGCCGATAAATTGATAACCTGGGAAAGCGCGCATTTGCGCTAAACGATTAACCAATTCAAGCGCATCATAACCCATTGCGTATAGGCGTTTTTGGCTGTTATTCCAACCACTCCATAGCTCAGACACCAGTTGGGTTTCGCTGTTAGATTGCATTAGCCATGGTACATCGCTAATGATCAAGTTATTCAGTTCTTGTGCCGACTGCGCTGACTCATTTTCAAGACGGCTACGGCTAGTGGTATATAAGGTTACCGGTTCAGAGAACACACTAAAGTTTACGTCTAAAAAGGGTTTTAGCAGGGCCAAATCTTGTGAGCCCGAAATCATGTAAATCGCATCAATATCTTGGCGAGAACGAAAATCTGATTCTAAGCGGCTACCCAATAAATCACGCATTCTGCTAATACGTGCTTGGCTATCTTTCACACCTAATGCTTCTTGAACTGTGACCTTCATTTGGTCGCCAGCATCATAAAAATACACTTCGGCATCATTGCTGGTTAAGGTTAGCCAAGTTTGCTTAAAACTGTCGGCCATACGTTTGCCGATGGGATCGTTACTTGCCAATAGTAGTGGCAGCTTTACGCCATCGCTATACAGCTTATGTGCTGCATCACTGGCTTCTTGTGCTGGTGACAGTGAAAAGTAAAACAGGTTTGGTTGTGGCGTAAACGTATCCGTTTGGTTCAAATACAGCTGCGGCACTGTGGTCTTTTGTTTATCGTTGATTTTCTGTAGTTCTTCAACTTCATTGGGTAACAATGGCCCAATGATAAACTCTGCGCCTTTGGCTACAGCTTGTTGATAAGCGGCAGCAACCCCTTGTTGAGTGTCATAAAAGTTAATTGACACATTTGCATCATAGTCAGACAGATAGCTCGACATAAGACCTTGACGAATAGGTTCAGCAACCACAGCGCGTGGGCCACTTAACGGTAATAATACCGCTATATTTTGCGGCCTAAACGGTTTGGCATTGAGGGCTTTTTCTAAATCAGCAGGTAATTTCACTGCACCTGGATGATAAGGGTTGTTACGCTGCCACTCACCTAAATAACGCACCAATTGTGTCGGCTCAACCGCATAATGTTTAGCAATAAAGGTTAATTGTAACCAACCAGCAAAAATCGGATTTGATTGATCGCGCATAAACGACTGCACGGTTTCTTCATGTAGTGGTTGCAGTAGCTTCCAAATAACATTATTGATCGCCGTGGTTTCAGACTTTGGCAAGTAATTGCTTAATAGGCTTAATTGCTTAACTTGGTCAATTGGCTGTTGAGTATTTTTGTACAATTTGGCTTTAAATTGGTGATAACTTGCCATTTGCCAGCGTGGGAGCTGCCAATGTGGTGGATACTGTAAAATATCTAATGCGGCCTGGCTGCTATTGGTTTTTTCAGCAATGCGAGCGCGCAAATAAATATGTTCCGCTTGAAGCGAGGGCACGTTCACCATCGACTTTTGCATTGACGTTAATACATTAACGGCAGAATTAAAGTTACCATCATTAATATAAGCATGAGCGGCGAGTAATAAATAACGATCACGCTTTTCTGGTAAACTGCTATTCGTTGCCTCGGCTAAATAAATTTTAGCCGGATGTTCAGCGGCAACGAGCGATGCGCTAGCGTCAACATTATCTTGCTGTTTTTTGGTGGCACAACCGACCACCAATACAGAGAAAATCAACGCGCACACGAATTTTGTAGTAATCAGTCTTTTTAACACTTGGCTTCACTCTGGTAAGATGCTGTCACTAGTTTAACCTGCTCTTACGCTTGGCGAAAGTATCAGGTAGATTCATTATCGAGGTAATTATGGACCAAATGGTCGCGCTGTATATTGTTCCCACCCCAATTGGTAATTTTGGCGACATCAGCGCTCGGGCAATAGAGGTGCTGCAACAGGTTGATTTAATCGCCTGTGAAGACACACGCCACAGCGGAAGGCTGCTAAGTCACTTTGGTATTGAAACCCGTAAAACGGCATTACATGATCATAATGAACGTGATCGAGCGCAATGGATAGTTGAACAATTAAATGAAGGCAAATCAATCGCGCTCATTTCTGACGCGGGTACGCCGTTAATTTCAGACCCTGGCTACCATTTAGTTAACCATGTTCGTCAAGCTGGCCACAGAGTCGTGCCTTTGCCTGGAGCATGTGCAGCGATAACAGCCTTAAGTGCATCAGGATTACCGTCTGATCGTTTTAGTTTTGAAGGTTTTTTACCCTCAAAAGAAAAAGCCCGTATCGATAAACTTGAATTTCTTAAAGAAGATCCTCGTACTTTGATATTTTACGAATCTCCTCACCGCATACTTTATAGCCTTGCCGCTATTGTTGACGTTTTAGGCGCCGATAGGCAAGTGGTAATGGCACGTGAAGTCACTAAAACCTTCGAAACCTTCTTATCTGGCACCGCTGCAGAGGTATTAGCGCTGGTTGAAGCTGATGATAATCAGCAAAAAGGCGAAATGGTCATTATGTGCCATGGCTTTACATTATCTGATGAAGAAGGCATTCCAGCAGTTGCAGTTGCTACGCTAAAGTTACTTTGTGAAGAATTACCGCTTAAAAAAGCTGCCGCTATAGCAGGGCAAATCCATGGTTTAAAGAAAAATGCCCTATATAAATACGGTTTAGAACTGGATTTATAAAAAGGCAGTCGCTTTGGCATTGGTTTGTTGCGCAGCTTAGGCTATAATCCGCGCCGAGTTGGCCAGACAGTTGCCGCGTACGCAAGTACGGGGAGGAAAGTCCGGGCTTCAAAGAGCGGGGTACCAGGTAACGCCTGGGCGGTGTGAACCGACGACAAGTGCAACAGAGAGGAAACCGCCATTTTGGCTTAGGCTAAGATGGTAAGGGTGAAAGGGTGCGGTAAGAGCGCACCGTGCGGCTAGTAATAGTCCGTAGCAAGGTAAACTCTACCCGAAGCAAGACCAAATAGGGTTCCGCATGGCGCTGCTCGCGTTGGAACCGGGTAGGTTGCTTGAGCCTGTGAGCGATTGCAGGCCTAGATGAATAACTGTCCACGACAGGACCCGGCTTATCGGCCAACTCACCTCTTTATAAAAAAAGGCCTCGCAGCAATGCGAGGCCTTTTTTTCGTTAACACGAAAATATTGGTGTCTTAACCTTATATAGTCAATCCGAGTAGATGTTGGTTATTGTTTCTCTATATTTTAACTTCAGTGTTATCCATTATTTTCGCCTCATGATCTAACGTTTGAGTTGACTGCATCCGTTCAGTAAACGTTGCCGGAACACTGAGGGGTTTACAAAGGCTGATTTATTAACACGAATGATCTTGCTCTGTTGTGACCTCTATCTTAGTGGCTGTAGCCCATAATAAATACCCTCTCAAACCACAAAGTCTCTAACCATTAACACTATCAGTTAACAAACAAGCACAAATGTAAATTATTAAATGAGAATAGTTTCTATTAGCGTTTGGTGTTATATTGCGGCCAAATTTTACTGTTGCCGATGAGTAAGCTGTTATGCATTTGAACGTGATTAATCTTGGGATATTAAGCCTGCTGTTACCTGTACTGAGTGTCAGTGCGAACGAGAAAGCGGCCGACGTTGATTTGACTGAGTCGATTGAGAAAATAACCGTAATGGGTCGGGCTCAAACCTTTTATCGTGAATCTTCTACGTCCGTGGGTGCCAAAGTTGAAACCGATATTATGGATTTACCGCAATCGGTGCAGGTGTTGAATGAACAATTGATAGTTGATCAAGCTGCACGTGAAATTACTGACTTATACCGCTCTATAGCAGGAGTGAGCATTTACAGTTATTCAGGTGTGACCTTTCGTGGTTTTCGTGATGACAGCAATGTGTTTTATGACGGTGTAAGAGGCGACCCTTTTTCTGGTTTTGGTGTACCACAGTTATTTAATATTGAGCGAGTTGAAGTGTTAAAAGGTCCTGCCGCTGCGTTATATGGTGGTGGTGAGCCTGGCGGGATGATTAATTATGTCAGTAAAAAGCCGAGTTTTGTCCAAGATACTGAAGTGACATTAACCACAGGTGATAACGACCGTATGGGCGGGTCAATTGATTCTAAAGGTGGTTTAACGGATTCAATTGCTTATCGTTTAGGCGGTTTTTATGAACAAAAAGACAGTTTTCGAAATAATGCCGACTCTGAAAATACCGAGTTAACAGGTGGATTATTATTTCAACTTGGCGATGACACCACGCTCACAACAACGATTGATTACATCAAACAAGACTTAGGTGGTAATCGTTTGCGTGGCGTACCGGTTGACGATGATGGTAATTTTTTGGTTGACCCAAGCTATAACGCAAATGAAAAATCCGACTATCAAAACTTAGAGGCAACAGTGCTTCAAGCGGAATTAAAACACTTTTATAATGATGATTTGAGCATGAATACCACGGTTCGCTATCTCGATAATGAACGCGAGCAAGCCTACCATGAGTCCAGAAGTTGGGTTGATGTTAATGGTGACGGTGTGGCCAATATTGACGATAAAACCATTAAGCGTGAATACCGCAAACAATACCGGGCCAACAAAGAGATAAGCGCAACATCTGACTTTGTCTATCGTTTATCTTCTGGCAGCATTGAGCAAACTTTGTTATTTGGTGCTGATTATCATCATGTTGATTCTGACTACGATTATTGGTTTGCACGTTATGAAGCTGATGGGATTAAAAATTTGAATATTTTTGATCTTAATTATGGTGAAACCGATCCTTCAACTTATTCACTGACAGACCAAAATCGTGATGGTGCAAAAACCGAACGCCTTGGTTTATATGCTCAGGACCAAATAGCATTAACTGAACAATGGTTGTTAATGGTGGGATTACGTTACGACCATTTTGATGATTTTGATAAAGAAACCGGTTTTGAATATAGCGATAATCACGTATCGCCACGCGCAGGTATTGTGTATAAGTTTTCACCAGATCAGTCGTTTTATATTAATTATGCCGAAAGCTTTAACCCGACATCGATTGGCGACCAAGATACGGCAAGTGCTGATGGTGGCTTATTACCTGAAGTTGGTAAACAGATAGAACTTGGGGTTAAAAGTCAGTGGTTTGATGGCAGCGTAATGACCACAGTAGCGGTTTATCAAATTGATAAAAAAGATGTTGCAATGAACAATCCCAATTATACCGATGGCAGCAATGGTGCTCCAGCGTTGGTCAGTCTTGGGCAAGTTGAAAGTAACGGTGCTGAATTTACGCTAACAGGGGATATTACGGAAAATTGGACCGTTATGGCCAACTATGCTTATAACGATACCCGAGTTACTGAAGGCGATGTGGGTGACACTTATGCCGACGGCAGTAAGTTTATCAATGCGCCGCGCCATCAAGCAGGTTTGTGGACTCGTTACGATATTGACAGTTTGAACTCAGCCATTGCGTTTGGGGCCGATTATGTCAGTGAGCAAATGAGTGGCGGTGCGCAACGTGTTAAGCCATTTACCGTATTTGATATGAGCTGGACCACGACATGGCAAGAGACACAATTTCAATTAAACGTGAAAAACTTGTTTGATAAAGAATATGCCGTGAGTGGTTTTTCTGAGCGTAATGGTCATTTTCCTGGTGCGCCAAGAGAAATGGTATTACAGGTATCGCATCACTTTTAACTTAAGACTAATAACTTAAGACTAATAACGTAAGACCATAAGGTCTTCTTGAATAAAAAGGGAGTAAACAATTTATTGTTTACTCCCTTTTTGCTATCTTGCTGAAGGTTAAAAGCTGGCTTTTATACCTACATTGATAGTGGTACCCAGTGCTTGAGTATAGTAACTCGCGTTAGTAGAAGCTTGTGAGCGAGCAGAAAAATAATCTTCATTAAGTAAGTTTTCTACACCTAATGAGAGCTGCCAATTATTGAGTTGATAACTACTGGTTAGGTTCACAACGTTATAATTTTCTATAGGGCCTTGAGAACCAATATATGCGCCATCAACCGGCTCAAATCGGTCACGGTCACCAACATACATGTAGTTAATACCAATACTCGCTTCTTCAACGGGCTGCCAACTAATATAAGCTGTTAATTTAGGAGGGGATATGGTGCCACCATCTATATAAGTATCCGTTTCAGTGTCTTTACCTTCAACCCAGCTATAGCTTAAACCTGTATTGAGATTATCTAACACTCGATAGTCAACTTGTGCTTCGTAACCCCAAATTTTTTGTGGTGCGCGTACAGGTAAGTAAATGCCTGTTGTTGCATCAAAGCTGTTACTTGTGCCTAATTCTGACTTACTTCGGTAGGCGGCAATTTCATAACTCAGATCACCAAGTTGGCCAGAAAAGCCGATTTCATAGTTATCAACAATCGATGATTCAGTGCGGATTAACGCAATATCATCGACAGTGGCGGTTCGTAAAAGACGGCCAATATCTGAAATATCTGCACCTTGGGAAAAGCTCATAAACGGGTTAAAAAACTCGTTCATATTGTAACGTAAGCCAATATTATAGGTGGTTGAGTTATATGTTAATTCTCCGCCTGTGACATCAAAAGGTACTGAGCACGTACTTGGCGTTCGGCAAAGTTTTAAGGTTTGATAATCACCGACCGTTAAATCAACACTGTCTTGGCGGATACCGGCTTTAATAACCCAATCATCGGCAATAACAAACTTAGTTTGTAAATAAACCGCTAAGTTACGCATGTCCATTTCAGGCACCCAAATTCGGCCGTCTTCTAATGGTTGTGAACTGATGTCTTGCAGCGCATCAATACCATAAATGAAGGTTGAGTCAACATTATCCCAATCAACTTGGGTAGCAAAGTTAACGCGTAGGCCTTTCTTTTCTGACTTGATGAACGACTGACCCCCTTCGTAACCTTCACTTTGATTAGCGAGTGCAGTTGAAAAGAAAAACATGTTTTCAATTTTTTGCAGATAACCATCAACGGTTAATTGGGTGTTAGTGAATATCTCTTGGTCGACGTATTTTAACATTAGGTTATGATTGCCACGCGGCCCTTGAGGTACGCCCAGCTTTACAATCCCAGTAGTATTGTCTATCGAGTAAGTTTTTTCGCCTGTGTTAGCATTGCCAACAACATCTATGTAGTCAGATTCTTGTTGGGCTTCGTAGTAATTATAAGTCAGTTGAATCGACTTATCGTCGTCGAGTTGATAGCCGAGTTTGGTAAAATAATTAATCGATTTAGTTTCTGATAAACCATAGACTAATCCGATAGCGTCACCTTCTGAATCACGTTCAACACCTGTTTTTTCGGTAATGGCACTAAATACGTAACTGAAATTATCAACCGTGCCGTCTATTGATGTATCCACTCGATAACCGGCACTGTCTTGTAATTTTACCGCACTAAATTTACTGGAAGCCCCAACCTTAACTCGTGCTTTATCTTCACTGGCTCGTTTAGTGATGTAGTTGATGATGCCGCCTGAAGCGCCATTGCCATAAATTGAGGTCGCTCCTTTAATCACTTCAATACGCTCAATGACCCCTGCATCGATAGAGCTTATGCCTAATTTTCCATTTCGTAATGGGGTAGATTGTGGCACGCCGTCAATCATGACTAGTGCGGCACGACCGCGTAAGTTTTGTCCCGAGTTACTTGATGTGCCAGTGCTTGGCGCTAATCCAGGAACGCGAAATGCGAGTAAGTTTTGTAACTGCGAAGTCATTAACATGTCTTGTGCGAGGGTTTGTTGCTCAATAAGCGTGACTGAAGAAGGGACTTCCTCTATCCGTTCAGCAGAGCGACTGCCAGTAATAATCATTCGCTCCATTGAAGCTTGGTTTTCTGTGGCTTGTGTTGAAGATTCTGCATTGGCATGAGTTACGGGGAGTACTAATAAAAATAATGCACAATGTGTCGCAATAGCCAATTGGCTAGGCTTAAATAACATAGGTATACCGATTAACAAATAATGAAAGGTAGTTAATGATATTAATTATCATTAACAAGTACACATTATTTACATTTTTTACTTTTTTGCATTAAATCAGTTAGATATTAATAATTCATTTAACTAAGGGCTGCAGATCTTCATGATGAATTTCACTGCTGCTTGTCGTCATTGTATAAAAATCTGAACGCGTGATATGTCGTTGCTCTGTAGGAGTAAGCGATAATGCAGAAAACTGAAACCATAAGTTCAGTTAGAAGAGACCTGTTAAGCAGTCTTGCTTATTTTATCGTAAAAAGTTTGCAACAAGTGATTCGTGCATAATGACGATATAACCTTGCTGTACATGGTTGTATAAAGTAAATCGTTTTGTTGGGCGGATCATAACCGCCAAAGATCAGCAGCACCTGGTGCGTTTTAAGCGTTTAGCCTAAATTTTTCACACGTTAGTACTAGCTGTTCTCGTTAGATACGATAGCAATCGAACGGTTTGCCGGATTAAAAATGGTCTTTAACTTGGAATCTGAACTCCCAAGCGTTGATGTCGTTGCCCGTAGTGATCGGGACGGCAATATCAACATGGGCTACGTTACCGTAACTGGATTTAGAAGAGTAAATCCGTGCGCCAATACCAATACTACCAATAGGGCCATCAACTTCGTTTTGCTCATCTGGGCCACCGCTTGCTTGACCTATATCGGCAAAAACAGCCCAACCTAACTCGGCCAGTTGATACAAATTGATGTTTGGATAGTATCGGATTTCACTCGTGAGCAACCATTGATGGTCGCCATGTTGGTAGTCGTTGGGATATCCCCGTACACCGGTTTCGTCGCCAAGAGCAAACGTTTGATCAAGATAGTTATTATGTGAGGTTGCGATACGCGCCTTGGAATAGGCTGTCCACTTAGGGCTGATTTGGTGGAAAAATTCAGCGGCTAAACCGACATTATAAAAATCTTGTTGGCCAGTTTGAATATCCGTTCGAGCATTAATGGTCATTAGCAATAATTGATTGTCTTCCTGCCAACCGCGACTGCTTGAAGCCGTTACGTGATAACCCACAGCAGCACTGTCGGCAACGTCATTGGTTTCCAATCCTAAACTTACAGTGTGGTGCCAACCTAAGTTAAAGTCTTCGTTATTATTAATTAGATGAATATTGTTCAGCACTGTGTATTGGTCTTGCAGGTATTCGTAGCTGATCCAAGGGTAAACAAACTCACGATCAAACGGTAATGGTGAAATAGGGTAATCGTCGATGTTATTGAATTGATGTTGGTCTTGGGTTATCCCTAGGCTAATACGGTGCAATTGATCTGGCGTTTTATCGACTAACCAACCAAATCCAACGTTAGCATAATCAATAACATGTTCAAATTCGTTAATGTCTTGGCCATTTTGTCTTATGGTGTCGATGCGGGTATCTGTTAACCATGACAGGGCGTACATGTTTTGAGTGTCTAGAGTATAAAAGGGCTTATTAAAGGCGATAGCAGATGCTTGGCCGTCACTGTTGTCGTAAAAATCGACCGACACATTACCGTGTTTAATCCATCTTACTGGAGCATCAAAGGCAAACTTATATCCGGTGCGGTCGGCACTCGATTGGTATTTTATTTTAGTTTTAACCCCTAAACCCAGTAAGTTATCTTCCTTCATACCAAACGAGTATTTAGTGTCGCCGCCATTTTTACTCAAACTGACTGTTGGCAGTAATGACCAGTTATCCCAGGTTTCGACTAATACCACGTCTTCAACGTTGTCGTCGGCTAGTGGATCTTTTCTGGCAATGTTGATATCTGCATCGCGAATGTAAGGTTCATAGCGCAATAAGCGCTGCGCTTCTTCAAGATCTTTTTGAGTAATTTTTTCGCCTTCTTCAAAGCTTAAGCTATTGAGGATGGTCGACTCTTTGGTATTAATATGCAGATAGTTTGCCCAACGGTGAAGGAAAATAGCGTCCGGAGCTGACTCATCAAAAATAGGATGACTAACAATTACAATGTTCGCGACTTTTTCGACATCATGCTTATTGATTGTCGATGGACTAGAGGGCGTAGTGACAGAGTCATCGTTGGCTTTTAACTGTGCCGCACTGTCAGCAATAGTTGCTTGAACAGCTGGCGAAGAAAGCAGGATGACGAAAAAAAATACTGCCATAAATATGATTGGCATAGCTTCGTCCTTATTTTTATTGTTATGTTTTTTGAGAGGCCTGTAAGAATAGAACTATTGTTTTCAATATGAACTTTTTATGTTGCCTCTTTGTTTCATATCATACCTGAATAACATAATAGTCAAGCATTTAGCTTGAATAAAAATTTCATTAATCCATTTAAATTGTGTGGGTATTTGAGTTGTTAAAAAATAAGGGCAGCATTTATAGCTGCCCTTTAATATCGATAGGAAGGTAATGTTAACTTGTAAGATTTATAACGAACGGCGAGGGGGCACGATAACGTTAGCAAAAATAAGCCCAGCGATTAAGGACATAAAAATTAAGAATATTTGTGAGCCTAAATGGGCTTGATTGAGCATGGTTTCGCCCGAAATTAATGCATTGAGACCAATATAGGTTTTGCTACCAGGAACGAGAATAACGATACCTTGCAGTAACGCAATCGACACAGGCGCTTTCATCCAACGCGCATACAGATTTGAATAGATACCCACGGCTAGTGCACCGACAAAAATACCAATAGACTCACCTAGATAAATCCCACCTAGCATGGCAGAGAAAAATGCCACAATGCCAGCAAATATGCCCCAAGGAGAGTCTTTTAAGCGTGCTTTAAAGATAATAACCAACGACATGGACAGTAACGGCACCGCAGACCAAATAGCCCAACGAGGTAATGGTATTGGTTCGACATAGATAGTTTCACCAAAGATAGCTTTACCAATGGTCATGCCAAGCACGGCACCAAAATACAGTTTAAATAACTGCATCACCGCATCCATAATACGTGCCGTACCAGAGATTAAATCTCGGGCGGCAAGTTCTGCTAAGCCGAGAGTGAGTGCAAGGCCGGGAACAAAAATAATAATCCCCGACAAAATGGTTACGGGTAAATTGATACTCGGGTCTAATTGCGCAATCCCCGATGCCAAGATAGCGCACACTACCGCTGCCATCGGTTCGAGCATTTCTGCGATACGTTTTGAGCGTTCGGCCCAAAAAACTAAGCTGTATACCAGTAAACCAAAAATAGCTGACCAAAAAACGTCATGCCAACCGGTACCCATTAACATGGCGAAGGCACCCGCGCTTGAACCAAAAGCTAACAGCGTCAGTTTATGGCCATAAGGATTGGGTTTATTGGCGATTTCTTCTAAGCGTTCTAACGCTTCTTGTAAGGTTCGCTGTCCAGAACTGAGCTCTTCAACCAACTCAAAGGTACGAGCTAACGAGCCTAAATCTAAGTCGCCAGGTTTAACGCGTGCAACGTGATTGTATTCTTGCTCAGTGTCATGTTGGAGTACAAATGTCATCGATGTTGGCGATATTAAAAAATATCCTTCAATACCAAGGGTATTACATACCGTTTGCAAATGGGATTCTAAGCGATACGCAGGAGTACCAAATTTGTGCAGGTACTTACCTAATTTAATGATAAATCTACGTTTTTCTAAAAAATCCTGATTATCCACTGGGCAGTAGTCACTCTTGTTAAGGTATTGAGCTTATTTTGGCGCGAATATTAACCGATTAAGGCGTGTGTTTACAGCCAAACTGATTCAAAATGTAGTGATAACATCAACAAATCAAAGATTAGTATAATAACAATAATATAGACGACTTAAGGAATAACACATGACATTGATGGTATCGGGTTTATATGCGGGCTTAACGGCGCTGTTGGTTTTAGCATTATCTTATAAAGTGGTTAAATTTCGTCGAGCAAATAAAATTGGTATCGGTGATGGTGGCCATCAAGGATTATCCATTGCAATAAGAGCTCATGGCAACTTAATTGAAAATGCGCCCATAGCACTAATTTTGTTAGCACTGGCTGAACTGAATGGTATGCCGGTTTACTTGATTCACAGTTTGGGCACGGCATGGATTGTTGCGCGTTTATTACATGCTATTGGATTAAATCAAGGTCAAGGCGGCCATCACTTCGGTCGTTTTTGGGGCGTGTTAACCACTTGGATTGTGCTATTGGTTTTAGCGGTCGCTAATATTGGCTTCTTTTTAGGGTTATAGCATTGAAAGTATGCGGGAATAGCAATATTTCCGCGTGTTTTATAAGGTTATAAAGGGATAAAAATATTTCACTTTTGATGTTTTTTTAGTCACACTTAGTGTCGCTGTACTGCTATACTCCGCGTCCGTTAAATTCAGCTATAGGCTGATGTTGTCATCGGATCAGCTAGGCTGGTTTTCCCCATTTATGTAGGTCATATACATGCAAGTTGAGTCAACGTTATTTAATTATCCAAAGTTTTGGGCTGAATGCTACGGAACGGCACCTTTTTTACCCATGTCTCGTAAAGAGATGGATATTTTAGGTTGGGATAGTTGCGATATTATTGTCGTGACTGGCGACGCGTATGTAGATCACCCAAGTTTTGGTATGGCGGTGATTGGGCGAATGTTAGAAGCCCAAGGTTATCGTGTGGGTATTATTTCGCAGCCTGATTGGTCAAACAAAGAAGACTTTATGCAACTAGGTCGCCCAAATCTATTTTTTGGGGTAACCGCTGGTAACATGGACTCGATGATTAACCGTTACACCGCTGACCGTAAGTTACGTCATGATGATGCTTACACTGCCGGTGATATTGGTGGCAAACGCCCCGATCGTGCCGTGACCGTGTATACCCAGCGTTGTAAAGAAGCTTTTAAAGACGTACCGGTTGTTATTGGTGGAATTGAAGCCAGTCTTCGCCGTATTGCCCATTACGATTATTGGTCAGATAAAGTGCGTCGCAGTGTGATTTTTGACGCCAAAGCCGACATTTTAATCTACGGCAATGCTGAACGGCCATTAATGGAAGTTGCACGCCGTATTGCTGCGGGTGAAGCCATTGGCGATATTGACGATGTTCGTGGTACCGCAACAATGCGTAAAGAGCCTATGCCAGGTTGGCGCGGTATGGATTCGCGTAAAATAGACCAATTACATAAAATTGAGCCATTACCTAGCCCATATGGTGCTGATGATGTTGGTTGCAGTAATTTGTCAGGTCCAACAGACGAAAAGATTTTTGATAACGAGGCTCCTAAGGCCATTAGCGTTCAACCGCCTCGTCCAAAGCCATGGGAAAAAACCTATGTGCTGCTTCCTGCCTATAACAAGGTCAGCGAAGACAAGTATTTGTATGCCCATGCCTCACGTATTTTGCACCAAGAGCAAAACCCGGGTTGTGCCCGTGCGTTGTTTCAACCACACGATGCCAACCGTGGTGTATGGGTAAACCCACCTGCGTGGCCATTAAACACCGACGAAATGGATGCGGTATTCGATTTACCTTATCAACGCATCCCGCATCCGATGTACGGCAAAGAAAAAATTCCTGCCTACGATATGATTAAGACATCTATCAATATCATGCGCGGTTGTTTTGGTGGTTGTTCATTCTGTTCGATTACCGAGCATGAAGGACGCATTATTCAAAGTCGCTCGCAAGAGTCGATCATCAAAGAAATTAAAGATATTCAAGAAAAAGTACCAGGCTTTACTGGGGTTATTTCTGACTTAGGTGGCCCAACGGCAAACATGTACCGTTTAGGCTGTACCAGCGTGAAAGCGGAAAAAACCTGCCGACGTTTGTCATGTGTGTATCCGTCTATTTGTGGCCATTTAGGTACCGATCATAAACACACCATCGACTTATATAAAGCAGCTCGTGAAGTGCCTGGTATTAAAAAAGTGTTAATTGCATCGGGGGTTCGTTACGATTTAGCTATTGAAAACCCTGAGTATATTAGAGAGTTAGCTAAGCATCATGTGGGTGGTTATTTAAAAATTGCCCCAGAACATACCGAAGAAGGCCCACTCAGTAAAATGATGAAGCCAGGTATGGGAACCTATGACAAGTTTAAAGAACTGTTTGATAAGTTTTCTAAAGAAGCGGGTAAAGAGCAGTTTTTAATTCCGTACTTTATTTCGGCGCATCCTGGTACTACCGATGAAGACATGGTTAATTTGGCATTATGGTTAAAAGGGCAGAAATTTAAGCTCGACCAGGTGCAAAACTTTTATCCATCTCCGATGGCAAATGCGACCACGATTTATCATACCGAACTTAATTCACTGAAAAACATTAAGCATGATAGTGAACAAGTGACAGTACCGAAAAAAGGCCGTCAGCGTAAATTGCATAAATTCTTATTGCGTTACCACGACCCAATGGGTTGGCCGATGATCCGTGAAGCGTTAGTGACTATGGGTAAAGAGTCGTTAATTGGTAATGGTCCCAATCATTTGGTGCCACCCGAAACGCGTAATGAGCAAACTAAAGTGAAGTGGGGCCAAAAGCCATCGGCTAAAGCGAAAGAACAAAACGGCCAAAAAGCCATGACTCGTTTTTCTGCCGATCAGTTTGAAGACCGTAAAGGTAACACTAAAGCAGATAAAGGCAGTGCTAAGCCTGTAGGGCAAAAAACCAAGTCTCCAGCTAAGGCTTCGGGCCAAGTGGCAAAAGGGCAAGCGCCTAAAAGCCAAGGCGCTAAGCGTCCAGCTAAAGCGACCACTTGGGCGACTAAGTCTAAATACGCCAAGTAAGCTAACACGTTAACTTATTGTCATATAAACCCGCATTAACGTTGCGGGTTTTGTTTTTCTAGCAGCAATAGATTCAATAACAAGGTAATCTGCTTCGATACTTACGTCTTTTAATTTAGTCTGCTCAGTAGTCGTTTTGTTATACTACTGTACTTATTGATTAAATTACCCAATGGTTTGATAAACAAGGAACGATCATTATGCCAACGTTAATTAGGCTTAGCGCATATCTCAGTGGTGTATTGCTGTGTAGTAGCGCTTTGTTGGTTAATCCTGCTTATGCCGCAAACTCGGTACAGCAACAGCAATTTTTTGAAGCTATTAGCGCTCTGTGTGGCAAAGCTTTTGCCGGTAAGATCACTGCTGGTGGCAGTGAAGGAGATGGTTTTAGTGGCAAACCATTAGTTATGCATGTAAGAGATTGCACCGATCATCAGTTACGTATTCCATTTCATGTTGGAGATGATCACTCTCGCACTTGGGTGATAACTCAAACCGATACCGGATTGCGCTTAAAGCATGATCATCGTCATAAAGATGGCAGCGATGACAAAGTGACAATGTATGGTGGAGAGACCCGCGATACTGGCACTGCCAACTTGCAAACGTTTCCTGTGGACGATGAGTCTATTGCCAACTTCAAGCAACATGGCTTAACACAGTCGGTCACTAACGAGTGGCAGATGATGATTGAAGCGCATACTTTTACTTATCGTTTAACCAGAGAGAATCGCGATTTTAAAGTTGAGTTTGATTTATCTCAACCAGTGGCATTACCGCCAGCGCCTTGGGGATATAAATAGGTTTTTTGATAATATTATCCATTGTGATTTTTAGATGTAGTCTGCGGTCATTTGTAGTCTGAGTGTATGGCCTGCGGCCATTAACGTCGTAGCGTTTCGTCAATACTAGGTAAGGTAGTAGGTTGTCCACAAATATATCAGCAAGGTTAATTTGACCACTGTGTATATGCTAATGCCATTGTTTGGACTCTGCGATAATAAACCACTTATTCCAAATAATTCAGGCTGCCAATGGCAGCCTGAATGTTATGTACTTAACGAGTGTTAAGACTCGCAGTGGTTACTTACCATCAAAGGTAAACGACTGACCTGCGAGGGCAGCTTCAAACATTAACCCACCTTTAGCGGCGGTAAATATCGCCATGCCATTAATATAGGCTGCTGCAGCGGCATGATTACTGCCTGCTTGTCCGGCACCTGCTGAATTACCTGTGGTACCTACTTGCGCATTGGCACCAACGTTAATGGCCACTGCTGACGCTTGCGCGCTAAATTCAAAGCTACCGCTGGTGAACTCATTATAAGCTTTGGCATCTTTAAAGAAGATAATTTCACTATAGGCTTGTCCGCCTAACTGAAAGCCAATAGATAGTTGGGTTAATGTGGAATCCCCCATATAAGCATCGCTTTGGTATACACGACCATTACCATATGCGGCACCAATCCCGATGCCGCCTTTGGCTACGGTAGGGAAGACGGCATAACCGTAAGCAGTATCAAATAAATGTCGGCTTTCATTGGCCTTTTTAAAATTAGTGATGGCATCGTTATAAGCATCTTCGTCTGCAAAACTAGGAGCTGAAAACGCGAAGCTTAATAACACGAGTAAACTGGAAACAACTAAGCTAATTGAACGTTTCATAAATAACCTCGGTGACTAAATTGTCATGGTAAAACTCACCTTAGAGTAGCATAACCCTTAATTGGCGCGAGTTAATAAACATTTATACTTGGCGAGCATTGGTAAACAGTGATCATTATTTTTAGGGTGATGAGCACGGGGAAATCAGTCTGTTTTCTGCCTAGCTAATCCTTTTTTTTATCCCTATCTATAACTGAGTTATCGTTTGGGTCGCTCTCATCTTCATCGCCCATTAGATGGTGCAAATAAGTTATTTCTTCCTCATCGAGTAGCGGATCAGTGTGCGGCTCTTTGGTTGGTGGCGCAGCTTGGCTGGTGGCATTGAGCGAACCGCGCAAATAGGCCGAACGGGTGACTTGTTGGATGCCATATAATGCAAACACATATACGGTCAGTAATAGGCTTAAACGCGTTACCGCTTGGGTTAATAATAAAACTGAGTCGCCTAAGTAAAACGGTAAGTAGACCAACACGATACGCAATACCCAATTAATGAGAATGCCGATGGTTAATACACTTAGCCAGCGAAATCGTATCACTTGTAAGTTAGGCTGCCTATTGGCCAAATATTGTGGGCGATAACGGGATAATAAACGATAAATAGCCCAGAAATACCCAAAGGTTTGTAGCATTAATAGGATGGGTAAAACCATGGCTAATAGATTAATACTGCTTATTTCCCCCAGAGTTCCAATGCTGTTATTTGAGTTTTTGGGATCGATACCAATATGAAATAATATGGTTGAACTGGTGACTAATGCAATGATGATGGCAAAGCCAAAATGTTTGATTAACAGTGGTTGATAATCTTGTGCTGTTAGGCTGCTTTTACAATATAAATACAGCATTGGCATTAGCAGAAAATAGATTGGAATAAACAGCGTAAGGGTTAAATGTATCGGGATAGGGGTGGTTTCTGGGGTCAACAAACCCGTTAAAAAATAACAGCCGATAAGTAAAAAGATCCCAGCCAGCAGGCTATGGCTGCGGGTGGCACTTTGGTAAATATAATGAACATACAAGCCGACTCCAAGACAATGAATGCCTCCGAGCAAGGAGAGCCACCAGTATGTTTGAATGAATAAATCGTTAAATTGGTTCATTTTCACTCTCTTTGACGATAGTGAATACTAACCTACTTTGTGTAAACCGAGTAGTTCTCGGTTATTAACTTTGCTTTAATTTACGTAAATGTCTGTTTGAGACTCTTTCTGGTGGTAGACCTGGTGCCGGTTTGCGTTCTGCCAATAAATGCTTAATGGCAAAAATTGGATGAGGCAATAACATTCTAGGTCCTGCATACACCATGATTTCTCGTGCTCTTTGTTTCATATGAGGTTTGTAGCAATGTACAGGGCATTTATTACACGTCGGTTTATCTTGGCCGTAGGGGCAACGATCGAGTCGAGTATTGGCATAGCTTAAAAACTCGCTACATTGCAGGCATACACCTTGGGAGGGTTTAAGAGGATGGTGCGCTTTACAGTAGATTTCGACCATTGCTTGCATGGTTCGAAATTCGTAGAGTAACTTGCCACTTAATAGTTCTGTATCAGCCATAGCGTTATCTCTTATTAAATACCTTAGTAAAACAGTCGGATATTTAATAGTGTAAGCTTGCCAGTAGTAGCAGACAAACTCCGTTTATTTAACTTTGATCTTAGGCTCAAAATGTCCTTTTTTTGAGGTTGGGATCGCAAAAATGATTAAAACTGATGTGAAATGGTGAGTAGTCTACGACTTGTTACAGATTAAAATAGATAAATACTTGATTTTATAGTGTACATTGAAATAATAATGGCTAGTGCTTAAAAAAACAGCGCGGTATCATTAAAACCATTACATTGCCTCACAATGAATGCAGTTGTGAGTGAGATAAAATAATGTGCTCTGGCACATAATCAGCAAGGTGGAAGCCTAATGAAGGTAATTTTAACTGTCATATTGATTGCAATTGCTCTGTATTTATATAGACGTACTCAAGCTGTGGCAAAACAAGAACGTGATAAAACCGATCGTAATGCCACATCGCATTCATCTAGTGAGGTTGCTCAACCTTCAACGGCAGCAGACGATACGACTATGGCAGAATCTGAGCATGTCGGTATGGATAAGTCGGCAGCAGATGAGGTATTAACTGAGGCTACCCTGAAGACCGATGAACTTGTTTCTGTTGATGTAGATCTTGTTGATCCTGTTAACGAGTCCAGCGAAAAATCGAAAACGCCTGCGGAGCAGGTTAGTGAGCCTGTTGATGTTGTCGAAATTGCTCCTGAAGCGATTCTTGAATCCGAAAGTAAAGTAACTGACGTGGTTTCTGAGCCTGAAGTTGTCCCCAAGGATGTTGCCGCGGTGGCTGACGTGAGCAAAGCTAGCGTTAGCAAGGCAGATGTCGAGCCTAAAGTGTCTATTACAACAGCCGTTGATGCGCCAAGTGATCAAGGCTTGTCCTTGAACCTAAACCGTGTTGAAGGCGATTGGGCCAGCGAAAGTTTTCTGCAACAGATTGATGCTGCCAACAACGCTAACGATCTTCAAAGCCAGCATAATGGCTTAGCCAGTGTGATTAATCATTGTTATAAAATGCGTAAACAGGCCGATTATTGCCAATATGGTGCGGCGTTACAGTTGACCTATTTAGATTTATATCGCTCATTACATCAACAATATATTTCTCAAAAAAGCACTGATGAAATCAAATCACCAGCGTTTATGCAGTTATCGACATTGTTAAATGATGTAGGTCAGTTTGATGAAGCTATTAAGGTGTGCGAGCAAGCGCTTGAATATCAGCTAACCGACGGTACTGTCACTGGCTTTGAAGGACGCATAAAGCGAATCGAAAAGGCCAAAGCCAAAGCGAACTAACAGGCTAATCAATACTGTTGGATGGATATCAGGTATGATATTCAAAAGGAAAGCGGACCTTGGTTCGCTTTTTTGTTGCTTCAAATCCAATGCTTTCAAGGTTTAAAATGACATTAATGACTCGTACATTAACAAAAACATTGCTGTTTACTGCCACTGCGGTTTTACTGGCCAGTTGTATTCGTACACCTGAATGGACCTTATTTTATGTTGCAGACAGAACGCCTATACCGACGATAATAGTACTGCAGGACCACATTTCTGGTTATTACGATTCATTGGAGCAATGCCAAGCTAAAGGTGCCGGAATGTTACGTTTACAAGCCTCGTCAGTGCCAGCAGAACAAGCATTTGTATGTGGAGAGTTGTGTCAGATAGATGAAAAGCAACAATTGCAGTGTAAAACTCAGGTAGTGGGTATAAAACCTAATGCAGTTTAAGCAAAATTTCTTTGAACAATTAGAAGGCTTTTATTCGCAAGTTTATCCTTTACCCATCAGTAATCCTCATTGGCTGGGTTGGAGTGATGACGCGGCTCAATTAATTGGATTAGAAAAGCCCAATGCTGAACTGTTGATGCAATTATCGGCCAACTATGCGGCTCCGGGTGCCAGTTATTACGCTCAAGTTTATAGTGGCCATCAATTTGGTGGTTATACACCAAGATTGGGCGATGGTCGCTCAATTATATTAGGTGAAGCTATTGGTCCAAATGGGGCTTGGGATGTCGCGCTAAAAGGCGGTGGCCCAACACCGTATTCTCGTCAAGGTGATGGTCGGGCGGTAATGCGCTCAGCTGTACGGGAGTTTTTAGTATCCGAAGCCCTTGCTGCGCTAAATGTACCTACCAGCCGTGCGTTAGCGGTTATTGGTTCCGATTTGCCCGTATGGCGCGAAAGCCAAGAAACTGCCGCTATAACGGTACGCTTGGCTAAAAGCCACATTCGGTTTGGCCATTTTGAATATTTTTTTCATAGCGAGCAAGGTGATGCAGCCAAACTGACTCAATTAGTTAATTTTACCATTCAACAGCATTTTCCACATTTATCAACCGATGCCGCAGGTTACAAACAATGGTTTTATGAGGTAGTGCAGTCTACCGCTAAAATGATTGCCCATTGGCAGTCTGTTGGTTTTGCTCACGGGGTGATGAATACCGACAATATGTCGATACTCGGTGATACTTTCGATTTTGGCCCATTTGCTTTCTTAGACACTTTTAAAGAGGGCTTTATCTGTAATCACTCCGATCACGAGGGGCGTTATGCATTTGGCCAGCAACCGGGCATTGGATTATGGAACCTCAAGCGTTTGGCACAAACATTAACGCCTATTATCGAGTCTGACGATTTAATCGCAGCGCTAAATACGTATCAATTTGAATTAGTTCAGCAGTATTTATTACTCATGCGCGCTAAGTTAGGGCTTTCTCAACCAAATCAAAGCCCAAATGCTATTAACGCAGAGGAACAGGCTGAGCTCGGTAATAAAGATTTGCAGCTTGTGGGGCAATTAACCGGATTACTTGAAACTAATCAGCTTGATTACACCAATAGTTTACGCCGTTTTGGCCAGCTGGACCCGAGTAGTGCGAATTCTAGTTTACGGGACGATATGGTCGACCTTGCTGGTTTTGATACTTGGTATCAAGCTTATCAAAGCCGAGTAGGTGAAGTGGCGGATGTGAATGCATGGCAATGTGAGCGTAATAGTGCCAACCCTAAATATATTTTGCGCAATTACCTCGCCCAGGAAGCCATTATCGCGATTGAAGAAAATGGCGACAACAGCAAGTTATTGCAACTTCAACAACTTTTACAACGTCCTTTTGACGAACAATCCGAGATGGAAGATTTTGCCAAACGCCCACCCCAATGGGGACAAGGTTTAATTATGTCTTGTAGCAGTTAATTGATGTATTTTATCTGAGTCGATTATGAAATTATTGTCAGCCAAATTAGATCCAGCAGCATTAAGTATTGTTATTCAAGCTGAAGTGGATTTTGAGCAATTTGAACAATTTGCAGAACCGCTAGCGGCTGCACTTGATTGCGACATTCGTGAGCGCCAATGGGGCGCAGATCGTCACCAATGGTTACTGAATTTTGAAGGCAGCCCTTTATGGTTACATTATGAGTTTTATGGTGATATTTGTTGGATTTCCACCGATAGCGCAAACGAGTTAGACGTATTAGCGTTTTTATTAACGCTACTTGCCCCACATATTCAAACTGCTTAAGAAGGTATACATGGACAACGGTACAGGCGCAGAGTTTCATTTTCAGGCATTGAGACCAGATCTCATTTTAGATGCCATCGAAAGCATCGGCGTCTTCCCTGAGACAGGGCTATTAGCATTAAACAGTTACGAAAATCGGGTGTACCAATTCCGCTGCGATCAAGGCATTCGTTATGTGGTGAAGTTTTATCGACCACATCGTTGGAGTAATGAACAAATCCAAGAAGAGCACGATTATGCCTTGGCTTTAGCGGCAGAAGATATTCCTATTGCTGTTCCTGTGGTTATTGAAGGTAAAACCTTATTTGAGTATCAAGGTTATCGTTTTGGTCTTTTTCCGTCTATTGGCGGGCGGGCATTTGAAGTAGACAATCTTGAACAACTTGAATCGGTTGGCCGCTTTATTGGCCGAATTCATCAATATGGCGCAATGCAGCCTTTTAAATATCGTGAATCGCTGACCCCTGCCATTTTGGGAGATGAGTCTTATCGCTATTTACGTGAAAGTGGTATTGTTGCCAGTTCGATGCAAACGGCTTTTTTTACCGTTGTAGAGCAAGTTTTAGAGAAAGCCAAGCAGATATGGCAGCAGCACAATTTTACCTCTATACGCCTGCACGGAGATTTACACCCTAGTAATATTTTATGGACACCAGACGGACCTGGATTTGTTGACTTAGACGATGCCAGGCAAGGGCCCGCAGTACAAGATTTATGGATGATGTTGACTGGCGATCGTCAGCAGCAATTATTACAAATTGATATTTTATTAGAGGGATATCAAGAGTTTTGTGATTTTGATGCGAAACAGTTGGCACTCATTGAGCCATTAAGGGCATTCAGGATGGTGCACTATAATGCGTGGTTAGCCAAGCGATGGGATGACCCTGCATTCCCGATGAATTTCCCATGGTTTGGCGATATTAAGTATTGGGAGCAACAAACACTGGCGTTTAAAGAGCAGTTATCTGCGCTTAATGAGCCGCCATTGAGTTTACCTAGTTTTAATTAACATTATTTCATAATCACTACCTAATAGTATTTAGTTACAAATACAATTGGCTAGCGATTGAGTTACAGGTTAACGCTAGACTATGATAGAGCCAGCGTATTTATATTTTTGCCTATTTAGAAGGAAGTAAAATGAAAAAAGCATTACTGATGGCTGCTGCACTACTGCTAGCGCCGATGGCTGCGATGGCTGCCGATTATAAAGAAGGTGTACATTACACTGTGATTAATGACGGCCCTGAAACAGCCAAGCCAGAAATTACTGAGTTTTTCTCATTCTATTGTCCGCATTGTTTTAATTTTTCTAAAACAGTAGTACCTAAAATTGAAGCGAACTTACCTGAAGGTGTGGCATTTAATCAGTCGCACGTTGAGTTTATTGGTCGTGATATGGGCGTAGAAATGTCTCGTGCCTTTGCGGTCGCTCAGCAGCTAAATGTTGAGAAAAAAATGGATGCAGCTCTATTTACTGCTATCCACGACAAGCGTCAGCAATTTACTCGCCCAGACGATATCAGAGCAATATTTATCGCTAATGGCGTAGATGGTAAAGCTTATGATGCAGCGGCAAGTTCATTTATGGTGAACGCTCAGATGTCGAAAATGAAGCGCGATACTGAAAATGCTAAAATTTCTGGTGTACCAACATTAGTGGTTAACGGTAAATATCGCGTAGAAACCAGCTCGATTAAGTCTTATGACGAATTAATTGATATCGCATTTTACTTAACATCAATGAACAAAAAGTAATCTACATAACTTATGTTTGTTAAATGAGGAGCTTCGGCTCCTTTTTTGTTGTCCAAATTTTAACAAAGGGTATTGGAGAGCACTGACACTTATGAAGAAGAGGCGACGCTGTTATTTAGGCGGATTGTTGATTAGCGCGCAGTGGAAATTTATCGCAGGCAAAAAAAAAACCGTATGTCTATAAAAGACAATACGGAGATGAGTCAAGTGACTCTTTTTTACCCTGAGTAACGTCAAAGATCTTAACATGGCGTCAAAATATTGGCAAGCGGCATTAAAATGTCATTTTTGTTTTGTTCGATGGATCTGAACAATAAAAATAACCTATTAATGAAACTCTTTTGGCTTCGGGTGGTCAAATTCGATGACATTGAAGTTGTGCTTAACAAGAAAGTGAATAGTGGTTTTATATCTGCTTTGGACATTTACATTTCTTATTTATACATGGCTTATCGTCGTTATTTCATTGCACCTCAGTGCATGTTATTTTCTTGGAGGAAGTCGTATGAGAATGTTCCCTGTTTATGCACCTAAACTGATAGTTAAGCATGCCAGGATTTTTTTGAGTGGCGTTATTTGGGTAAAAGACTTAGGGTTGATCGAGTTTGATAAGGGGCGTTTTTTGCAGACGAAAAAAAGCCTGCCGGAAGTTAAGCAGGCTATCAGCGAATTAAATGCTTTGATTGAAATACAATCAAAACAGCATTAATCCATTTAGATTTCGTTATTCAATAAACCAACAAGGCCGTTGACCTTATCACTCCAAGAGTTTAGGTCTTGCTGCAATTGTTGGTTTTTTTGTGTCAATTCTTGTTGCTGTGAAAGCAACGCTTCGTTCTTTTGCTTCTCTTCATCAAGCTCCATTTTTAGTAGCTCAATATTTTCGAGAGTTGCCTGGATTTTGGTTTCCAGTTGGGACAATAATTCGAGGCTCATGGGGAGTCCTATACGTTTCTGGATGGAATCCCGATTCTAGCAGTGACAAGGCCTATAGGAATAGCCTTTAAAACTAAGTGGCTAAAATATATTCAATAAATCGTACTATATTGTGCTTTATCTGAGATCGCGCTATTTTCATCTGCTAACCAAGACAGTAAAAGACCTTTTTATGACAATTACCCGACTCGATGTTAACACTCGTATGAGCATTATTGTGATCCACAATAATACCGTTTATCTGTGTGGGCAGGTGGCTAAAGACAAGTTCACCGACATTAATACCCAAACTATTACCATGCTAGAAGAGGTCGAAAGCTTACTCGCACAATCTGGTAGTCGACGCGATCATATTTTATCAGCCACTATTTACCTTAAAGACATGGCCGATTACGATGCTATGAATCAAGTGTGGGACAGCTGGTTGCCTAAGGGGCATGCACCTGCAAGAGCTTGTGTGCAAGCAGCGATTGCCGAGCCAGAATATTTGGTTGAAATATCGGTAATAGCGGCAGTGGTAAGTTAGCCATTAATGGTTAATCATCCTGATGACAATAGACTGATTTATTTTGATTGATCCATTGTGATTGGCTTGAGATAAAATGATAGATGCACTGACAGTTTGTCTGTTGCAGTATGAATAAATATATTGATGCTTGTTACGTTCAATTGACGTATTTTGATTTAGGATCTAGGGCTGCGACTTGACATTAATCTCTAGCCTCCATAGTCTGCAAGCTCAGTTTTTAAGGTGGTATGCAATGGACATAAAATATAATTTAAAATCAGCGTCAGAGCGCCGCACAGAACCATTTAAGCCAGAAGGCGATGTAGGTTTCGGTAAGCTTCGTACTGATCACATGTTTTTGATGGATTATCGTGATGGTCAATGGTGCGATCCGCGCATAGTCCCTTACGGTCCGTTTGAAATGGCACCAGGTGCAATGTCATTGCATTATGGCCAATCGATTTTTGAAGGCGCTAAAGCCTTTATGCACGAAGACGGCGAGATTTACACCTTCCGCTTAAACAAAAATGCTGAGCGCATGAACCGTTCTGCCGATATCGTGTGTATTCCCAATATCGATGAAAGCATGCAAGTAAAGGCTATCAATGCCCTTATTGATGTTGACCGTTTATGGTTCCCACAGCAACAAGGCGCGTGTTTATACATTCGACCTTTTATTTTTGCAACAGAAGATCGTTTGTCTGTTAGCCCTAGTCAACAATATACATTCTGCGTAATGCTAAGCCCATCTGGAGCGTATTATGCCTCTGGGGTTAATAATGGTATTCGCTTGTTAATCAGTACTAAGTACCACCGTGCAGTATCTGGTGGTACTGGAGCTTCAAAAGCTGCTGGTAACTATGCAGCCTCACTGCGTGCAGGTAAAGCGGCTGTAGAATATGGCGCATCGCAGGTATTGTATTTAGATTCAACCAATACTCAAATTGAAGAAGCTGGCGCGATGAATCACTTCCACATTTTAAAAGATGGCACTGTGATTATTCCAACGTTCACTGATACCATTTTAAAATCCATTACCTCTCAGTCCATTATGGAACTTGGGGATATGCTGGGTTGTGAGGTGAGACAAGAGACGGTGATGTTAGATAAGTTCATTGCTGATATTGAAGCGGGTGAAATTATTGAAGCGGGTGGATTTGGTACAGCTGCAGTGGTATCGCCTGTAAGCTCATATATCTTCGAAGATGGCCGAATTTTGACGGTTGGCGACGGTAAAGTAGGTCCCAATATTCAGCGTATTTATAAGCTGTTTACTGATCTACAAAAAGGCAACGTTGCTGCACCGCAAGGCTGGGTAAAACGCGTTGAACGTGTTGCTCCGTAGTTTATTTAATCAATAAAATACACTTAAAAGCTCCTAAATGGAGCTTTTATTTTGCCTTATGAATGGTTAACCTCTGATTTGTCTTGCGTTAATAATGCCAGGCAATCAACCGCACTCAGTGGTTTACTGAGCAAGAAGCCTTGCACTTGATCACAACCTCCCTCACGTAAGAAATTCAATTGCGCTTGGGTTTCAACGCCTTCAGCCACAACGTTAAGCTCTAAACTGTGGGCCAAGGTTATAATGGCGCTAGTGATGGCAGCATCGTCAGGATCTTCAGTTATATCACGCACAAACTCACGATCAATCTTCAAGGTATCAATTGGGAAGCGTTTCAAATAGCTTAAGCTTGAGTATCCGGTACCAAAGTCATCAATAGCAATGGTCAAACCTAAGGCTTTGAGCTGCGATAACACGGTCACTGAATCTTGTGGGTTACCCATAATCATTGACTCGGTTAATTCGAGTTCTAGAGCACTTGCCGGTAATCCAGATACCGCTAATGCGACTTCTATAGTCGAAATGATATCGGCCTTCAATTGTCTGGCTGAAAGGTTAACGGCAATAGAGATATGCTCAAACCCTTGTTGGTGCCATTGCGCCAGTTGGTTACAGGCTTGTTGAATAGCCCAATGACCAATCTGATTAATGATGCCTGTTTCTTCTGCTAGCGGAATAAACTCAACTGGTGAAATAAAACCAAGTTCTGGGCTTTCCCAGCGCATTAACGCTTCCAGTCCTATAATTTTTTCAGTTTTTACATCATATTTAGGTTGATAAACCAAATATAGCTCATTGTCTTGAATCGCTTTTTTAAGACCAGCCTCTAACTGAACATGACGTGTTGCATATTGGTTTAATTGCTCGGTATAAAATTGGAAGTTATTGCGTCCCAGTGATTTTGCGTGATACATGGCGGTATCAGCATACTTAATTAATGAGGTGGTATCATCTGCATCTTCTGGGTACAAACTGATACCAATAGACGGTGAGATAGTCAGTATTTTATCATCAAGTAAAAAAGGTGTTTGAAAAGCATGTAACACTTTTTCGGCAATAATGGTGGCGGCTTTCGTTTTGGCAACGCCTTCTAAAATAATGGTAAATTCATCCCCACCTAAGCGTGCAACAGTATCACCATCTCGAACTGCATTTTGCAGGCGATGTGCGACGGCTTTAAGCAGTAAATCACCGATGTGGTGCCCCATTGAATCATTGATATGTTTAAATCGGTCAAGGTCTAAAAATAACAATGCCACGATGCTATTGGCACGGTGTGCTTTAGTCACGGCTTGATTGAGCCGGTCCTGGAATAAAGTGCGGTTAGGCAGTCCAGTCAGTGGATCGAAGTTAGCCAGTACTCGTAAATCTTCTTCGGCTTTTTTACGTGCTGTAATATCGGTGAATACTGCCACAAAGTGACTTGTTTCACCTTTATTATCGATAACTTGGTTGATTTCTAGCCATGCAAGAATGCCGCGACGGTTGCGGGTTCTAATGTGAATTTCACCGGCCCAATGTTTGTGTCTTAATAGTTGGGTTTCAACTGAGTTATAAAACTCGCGCGACTGCTTTCCCATGGTTAAAAACAAGAAATGCTTACCGACAACATCACGGTGTTTAAAGCCAGTAATGCGGCTAAATGCTGGATTTATTGAGCGTATTTGATAGTCCAGTTCACCGACGACAACGGCTTCGTTCATGCTAAACAGTACTTGTGATGATAGCTTAAGTTCGTTTTCTGTGATCTTTCGGCTAGTAATGTCTTTATGAGTTCCGGCCATTCGCACTGGAATATTATTGCTATCACGTTCAACAATTTGGCCACGGTCGAGCACCCAAGCCCATTGTCCGGGTTTAGTTTCAACGCGATACTCTGCTTCAAAAAACTCACTTTCACCATTGAGGTGATCGTTAAGCAATTTTTGAACTCGTGGTCTGTCTTCCGGATCAATGTTTTTAATCAATAATTGATCTTTTAACGAAAAACTCATCGGCTCGACCATGTTGGTGCGATAGACTTTATCGTCTTTAATGTTCCAGTCCCACATTCCGTCGCCAGAGGCCCAAAGTGCCAGTTTTAGTCGCTCTTCAGAGGCGCGAATACTGTTATCAAATTCGCGCTGCTTGGCCACTTTTTTCTGTCTTGCATAAAAAAACCAAATAATAATCAATAACCCGACTGTCACATACAGTATATAGGCTGTGCTGGTCATATACATTGGTGGCACTACTGACACATTCACATTGAGGGTGTATTCACTGTATCTATTCGTTCCTAGCGCATGGCGAACCGCTAATTTGTATTCACCCGGTGGTAAGTTGGTATAAGTGATTTCGTTACCATGGGATAGTTCACGCCAATCGTTATCATAACCGTCTAAAAAGTAGCTAAAACGGCTTAATCCAGGGTAACTAAAATTGAGTGAGCCGATCTCAAAGCTGATGAGTTGTTGTTCATAAGGCATGATAATGCGCGGAGCATGGCTTAAGTCGCGAATAGGGTGTTGGGTTTCACCAATAGTGTATTTTGTCAGTGCCAGTTTGTTTTCAGCTCTTTGGCTTGGAATAGTGCTTGGATTAAACTGGTTAAGGCCTCGAATACCACCAAACCATAAGGTACCGTTAAGCTCTTTAAACTTGGCTGCACCATTAAACTCATTGGCTTGCAAACCTTCGAATTTATTATAGGAAATAAAGCTTCGAGTACTAGGAGTAAAACGTGAAACCCCCGAGTTAGTACTTAGCCACAAATCATGCTTATCGTCTTCTAAAATGGCATAAACCGTATTACTGCTGTTATCAGCATTGACGTCCATTCGTTCAAATTTAAACGTACCATATTCAAATGTTAGCTTGTCTATACCACCATGAGTGGCGACCCAAAAATCGCCATTTTCTGCCTGTAAAAAGTCTCTCACACGATTGTCACTAAGACTGTAAGGATTTTCTGAGTCATGGCTTAAAAAATCTAGTTTTCGTTCTTCAGCTGAAAGCCTAACCACTCCGCCCATTGTGCCGAGCCATAAATAACCCTGGCTAAAATAGAGCCTAATAATTTGGTATTTGAATGGTGAGAAATCAGCCTGAAAGCCAAAGTTATAAGCCATCATACGATTTGTATATTCAGAGATAAAATACAAACCTTGTGAGCTGGCTATCCATAAACGGTCTTTGTCATCAAAGGCTAAGCTGCGGATCTGGGTATCGGTATGAAATTGTCCGTTTGCCGGTTTAATTTGCTGCAGGGTATTACTCTTATCTAAGGTAAACAGCCCTACATTGGTGGCAAACCACAGTACACCTTGTTTATCTTGTTTAATATCATGCACTATCAACGATAATTGTTCTGTTGGTATTGCTAATTTTTTTGCAAATAAATCGTTGATATAGTGATATTGGTTATCATTGGGGGCCAAATACTTAAGCCCCGCACCATCGGTACCTATCCATAGGCGTTGCTGTGTATCCCGCAAAATCACGCGGATCATGTTTGCCATGCCTGGAGCATTAGTTTGGTAGTCGTAAAAGTGGCTAAAATATTGATGGCTGAGATTCAGTTTATCGATGCCCGAATAACCTGTACCAATCCATAGGGTGCCGTTTTGATCTAGCATTAGGTTTTGCAGGGTATTAGCACTGATGGTATTGAGTTTTTGCGGATTATGCTTATAAAGCGTGCTGCGCCACTTACCATCAATAAAATCGAGTTTGAATAAGCCTGTATTGTTGCCGATAGCAAATATCTGATTGGCATTCACCACGACAAAATCAATAATCTTACGGTTATTACCCAAACCATTGTCATGCGACCATATTAATTCTTTTTTATGAGTATCGAGATTGTAACGCCAAATTTGGTTGTCGATGGCTAGCCAGACGGAATAAACGGAGCTGGATTTGATTTGGTTTACCGTCATATTGACCGAGATATCAAGCCGAATAATGGTATTACTATCAATGGCAAATGTGCCATGTGATTGAGTGCCTATGACAATATATTTATCGTCAATATTGGCAATGCTGGTTATATTTGGAGTGATATTATTGCCTAAACTGACAGGAATAATTTTTTCGGTTTTTAAGGATAATATGTACAGACCCGAACGCGTTCCCACCCATAAGGTATCTCCAATCACAGCAAGATGGGTTACTTGAAGCTCAGTTAAGCCTTGAGGTTGTTTAAACGCAGTGAATTCCCCTGTAGTGAGGTTGAGTCTATTGAGTCCATTGTTGAAGGTGCCTATCCATAAATCGCCGTCAGGTGACTGCAAAATATCTGTGATAAAATTGCCTGAGATAGAGTTGATATTTTTTGACTGTTTTAAGTATAAATCAAACTCAACACCATTATAGCTGTGTAGACCGTCTTGAGTTCCTATCCATAACATGCCAGAACTGTCCATAAACAGACGAGTAATTGAGTTTTGATTAAGGTCTCCCTCGGTACTGAAGTGATCAAACTTTACTTCAGTTAGGCTGTCATAAGGATCATTTTTTTGCGCTGAAACAGACACTGAAAAACTCAATGTTATGACTAAAATTAGCCAGTGTGTTAAAAGCGTGAATGCACGAAAATTCAAATTTCACCTATAAAAAATTCATTGGGAAGGCTGTGACAAATTTCAATTATATAAACAATAAAATGCTACATTAAGTCTTGCACATTTAATTGTTAATTCATTTTATCAATTTAGTTATCGATAAACTCTTTTTCCTTATAAAACTGACAGTTTTACACCTTCAACGCAACAGAAAATCGTCATTTGTCGGTTTTATGACAGTTTAATCTCTTTAATGCAGTTATTGCAGTTGGTAAGCTTTTATTATGTCATCAATTTGCTGATCTTTTTCGACCCAAAGCTGATTCAACCAACGTTGAAATTCAACACGAGTTTCTGGGCTTGAAAAGTAAACTTCTGAATCCACTTTTGGCACAGGCAGAGTTTCAATACGAACCACAACTTTTTTAGTGCGTCCATGCATGACATTAGTCAGCACTTTTTCCGACGTTTCAGGATAAACCAAGGTGATATTTAATAAGCCGGTAAACTGTTCGCCCATTGCGGAGAGTGTAAAAGCTATCCCACTGGCTTTAGGACGTAATAAATGGCGGTAAGGTGAATTCTGACGCAGTCGTTTTTCTTCGGTAAACCGACTGCCTTCAACATAATTAATAATCGAGGTTGGCATGTGCTTAAAACGTTCGCAAGCTTTGCGGGTTGTTTGCAGATCTTTGCCTTTCAATTTAGGATTTTTTTTCAGCTTAGCTGCGCTAGTACGATCCATAAACGGCATGTCGAGCGCCCAGCAACCTAGCCCCATTATTGGTACATAAAGTAATTCTTTTTTCAAAAAAAACTTCAACATTGGGATATGGTTACGCAATAAATATGTTTGGGCTGCAATATCAAAGCCGCTGACATGATTACTGATCAGTAAATACCAACCGTTTGGGTCGAGTTTCTCTAACCCTTTTACATCCCATTCAATATTAGATATTAAATATAAAATACCGCCGTTACATGTGGCCCAAGACCACATAAAACGGTTCATTATTCGAGTGAGTAGTTGGCGTGCAGGCAAGAAAGGCAGTAATAATTTTGCTACCCCACCAATCGTTAATAATGTGCTCCACACAACAGTATTAATGATTAATAGCGACAGGCTGATAATAAACAGTATCGGACCAGGTAAAAAAGCCAGCATATGTCGTTAATCCTCTTGTTTTGCTTGTGAAGCAAAATTCTGTAATTGCAGGTCTTTTTCTAGCCATATTTGATTGAGCTGTTCTTGAAACTCAATTTTAAATTCGCGATCTTTCAGATAATCGCCACGCATACGCTGAGGGATATCAGTGATTTTAATGTCCACTCTTACTTCGGATAATCCACCACAAATATAGTGCCAATAAGTCGGTACGGTATCAGGATAATATATGGTGACATTAACCAGTTTATTAATGTGCTCTCCCATAGCGGAAAGTGCGAATGCCATTCCTCCAGCCTTAGGTTTTAAAAGGTGCTGAAAAGGTGACCCTTGTTTATCATGTTTAGCTTCCGTAAAACGTGTACCTTCAACGAAGTTCATAATACTCACAGGTTTCGTTTTAAATTTCTCACAGGCTTTGCGAGTAATTTCAATATCTTTACCCTTCAACTTGGGATTTTTTCGTAACTGTGATGTGCTGTAACGGCGCATAAATGGAAAGTCTAATGCCCACCAAGCGAGGCCGAGTACCGGGACAAAAATAAGTTCTTGTTTGAGGAAAAACTTTAAAAAGGGAATTTTGCGGTTAAATACTCGCTGTAAAATGAGGATGTCGACCCATGATTGATGGTTAGCAATAACCATATACCATTCTTGTTCAGAAAAAGATTGATCGCCTGTGACATGAATACGCATTGGATGAAAAATAGATTCTACTATCGTATTGACACTGATCCATGCTGTAGCGCAATTATCGAGAATATAGCTACAGATTTTTTGACAAATGCCAATCGGGATCAATTTAACAATACTGAACGCCAAGATAGGGATGGTCCAAAAAATGGTATTAAATAAATAGCATAAGAATGCAATTGAACCTTTGATTTTCGAAAGCAGCGACATTTTTCTCTCCTATTAAACGGAGGGCTATGTTACTCGTAGTCGCAGTTTTGCTCAATCTATACGATAGGTTAAATTACGTTTATTGCTGATTCAATTTTGCCAGTAATCGGTCCATGGCCCGATAACCAAGGGCTTGAGCAATGTGACTGCGCTCGGTAGTAGGGGATTGCTGCAAGTCGGCAATGGTGCGTGATACCCGTTGAATACGATGAAAACTACGTACTGACAACCCTAAGCTCACGACACTTTGTTCCAAAAAAGCCAGATCTGGCTGAGTAATCGCGCCATCTTGTTTGAGTTGTTTTGGGGTTAACTCACTGTTTAATACCCCAGAACGGCTGAGTTGTAGATCGCGTGCTTGCTTGACTCGCTTAGCTATTTCAACGCTAGACTCACTGGGCTGGTGTTGTTGGGTTAACGTACCTGCAGGAAGTTTGGGAACATCAACGGTTAAATCGAAGCGGTCTAAAAAAGGCCCCGATAAGCGCGATAAGTAACGCTGAATTTGATCTGGGGTCGAACGTGCTCGCTCCGTATCACCGCAAGGGCTTGGGTTCATGGCGGCAATGAGTTGAAATCGACTTAAAAAGGTCAGTTTTGCTGCGGCTCGAGAAATCTCTACTTGGCCAGTTTCTAAAGGCTCACGCAGACAATCCAGTACCTTACGAGGAAATTCTGCTATTTCATCAAGAAATAATATCCCACGATGCGCTAATGATATCTCACCTGGTTTGGGATGGCTGCCGCCACCAATTAGTGCAATAGATGATGATGTATGGTGCGGCGAGCGAAAAGGGCGATTAAGGAAGTTTTGCGGTTTTACATGTAATCCAGCAACAGAATGAATGGCGGCTACTTCAATGGCTTCGTCGTAGGTAAGTTTTGGCAGTAATGGGATAATTCGATTGGCTAACATACTTTTCCCCGTCCCTGGGGGGCCAATAAACAACATGTTATGTCCTCCGGCCGCGGCGATTTCAAGCCCGTGTTTGGCCTGATATTGGCCAATGACATCGCTCATGCACAGCGATGATTGCGCTTGAATTTCTTCTTCAATCCATTCGGGCAAGGTGTCGAGTAACGGTAATTGTGCTTGGCCATGTAAAAATGCCGCTAAGTTTTGTAAGTGGGCGACAAAATAACTGTGCTTATAGCCAACGAGCTCTGCTTCATGGCGGTTTTCGATGGGCATAAAAAAATGGTGCTGATCATTGCGCGCGGCAATAATGGCTGGTAATAATCCACTGCAAGGGCGAATTTGCCCAGAAAGAGCCAGCTCACCCACAAATTCGCATTGGTGCAATGCTTTAGCTGGAACTTGATTTGATGCGGCGAGAATACCGACTGCAATAGGCAAATCATAGCGCCCACCTTGTTTTGGTAAATCTGCTGGGGCCAGGTTGACGGTAATTCTTTTCTGAGGGAATTCAAATCCTGCATTAATCAACGCACTTCTGACACGCTCTTTGGCTTCTTTAACTGAGGTTTCCGGTAGCCCCACTAGATTAAATGCGGGTAAACCGTTGCTTAGATGAACTTCAACAGTGACTCTTGGCGCTTCTACACCGCAACTTGCTCGAGTAAATACACAGGCTATCGCCATCAACAATTCCTTTTGTTTGAATAATATACAAATGAATGGGTGGTTACAGTCTAGCAGCGATGTGTTTTTTTGCGTGATAAAGGCTAAATAAGTGAGATAAAGTTGTGCTTGTAAGCTAGTTTAAATGACTGATGTTGAGTAGAATACCGTCGCTTTATAGTTCGCAAGGACCAAGTATAAATAGGTCTGTTGTCGTGAAACACTATAATGATATTCCATCATTCGTTATTTCTATCTGCATTGAATCATTAGCCTTATTAATTTGAATGTTAATAAATGGCTGAGGTCTTGCATTTGCCCATTTTGCAACAAAGATATGTACATACATTCCTGATATTTTGGCTAGTATTCGGGTAAAGGTAAACTATGAGCCTCTCTGATAATTTATTGATTATCTTGTGCCTGATCGGCATTAGTTGTTTTTTTTCTATGTCTGAAATTGCCCTAGCGGCATCACGAAAAATGCGTTTACAATTAATGGCCGATGAGGGCGATTTGCGCGCCGCTAAAGTGCTTAAACTTCAGGCGCATCCAGGCAGTTTTTTTACCGTGGTACAAATCGGACTCAATGCGGTCGCGATTATGGGCGGTATTGTGGGTGAATCGGCCTTTAGACCTCATTTTGAACAATTACTGTTGCCTTTACTCGGCAATGAATGGGGTTTACAGCTGAGTTTTGTTTGTTCATTTGTGACTGTCACTTCGTTGTTTATTTTATTTGCTGATTTGATGCCTAAACGAATTGCGATGGTGATCCCAGAACAAGTTGCGGTCACTTTTGTAATGCCAATTATTTTGTGCATTAAAGTATTAAAGCCGTTTGTGTGGATTTTTAATGGCTTGGCCAATGCAATTTTTAAATTGTTGCAAGTTCCTACAGCACGTAACGACCAAGTCACCCATGATGATATTTACGCCATGATGACAGCAGGTACTGAAGCTGGGGTGATGGATAAAGGCGAACAACAAATGATGGAAAACGTGTTTGAAATGCAGTCTGTGTCGGTGACTTCTGCAATGACGGCGCGTGAAAGTTTAGTGTATTTTTTACTGCAAGACAGTGAAGATGATATTAAACAGAAAATTGCAAAAAATCCGCATAACAAGTTTTTAGTTTGTGATGGTCAATTGGACATGATCAAAGGTTTTGTCGATGCAAAAGAGTTACTGATTAGGGTAATTAACGGCGAGAACATCACCTTAAAAGGCAGTACGTTAGTGCATAACTGTCTCATCATTCCTGATACGTTAACCTTGTCTGAGTCGATGGAATATTTTAAGAATAATCGTTCCGACTTTGCGGTGGTGATGAACGAATATGCTTTGGTTGTTGGCATTGTGACCACCAATGATTTACAAAGCGCCGTTATGGGCGCGTGGTCATTACATGAAAGTGAAGAACAAATTGTTGCCCGTGATGGTAACTCTTGGTTAGTCGATGGGGTGACACCGATTACTGATGTAATGCGAGCATTTAATATTGAAGTGTTTCCGCATAATCAAAATTATGAAACCATTGCCGGTTTTATGATGTATATGTTGCGCAAAATTCCTAAACGTACTGATTTTGTCAATTATGCGGGTTACAAATTTGAGGTAGTCGATATTGATTCATACAAAGTCGACCAACTACTGGTTACTCGGCTAGACATTGAAATGCCGCCTCTGCCTTAAGAAAATTATTTTAAGCAATCTACACGGCGCCATTAAATGATGTCTAAAAACGCACGAATGATTGGATCATTGGTGCGTTTTTCTTTACAGCAACAACCTAATTCAAATGGTGGGATCGGGATTGGCGAAGCTAGAGTTTGGATGCGATCGCGTACTGGACTATTGTGGATCACCGCTTCTGGGCTTATACCAACACCACAGCCGAGCGCGACCATGGAGACAATAGCTTCCTGACCAGAGACTTGGGCATAAATATTGGGTTTTATGCCCATTTGCTTAAACCACAAATCAATCCTTTTTCTGCCGGGACCATGGTCCGGTACGATATAGGGCAGTTTAGCCCAGTCAATTTTTGGCTGGCTTACCCATTGTTGAACTTGGCATTGTATTGTGGGTGCAATGACGCAAATCGGTACTTTATCAATTGGGGTAAAATGCAAACTGTTAGGAAAAGCTTCCGGCAATGCAATAATCGCGATATCGGCGCGACTTTTTTGGACTTGGTTTACTGCATTAGCCGGATCTCCGGTGTTGAGATTGATGTCGACATGGGGATGCTCACGTCTAAACCGATCTAACAGTGCCGGTAAATGGCTATAAGCTGCGGTAACTGAGCAGTACAGGTTAAGATTGCCGCGTAAAAATTGCTGGCTTGGGTCAATACGACTGCGCAGCTGGGTCCATTCCGATAACGTCTGTTCTGCAAAACGTTTAAATTCAACGCCCGCGTGGGTAATAGTGACGCTTCGATTGTCACGGTCAAATAATTTACTACCCACTTCATCTTCTAAACGCTGCAACGCACGGCTTAAGGTTGATGGGCTGACATGCGATTGCTCCGCCGTTTTGGCAAAATGTAGGCTATCGCATAGGTGTAAATACATTTTAAGTGAACGGATATCCATTACAGCACCTTCAAGCACGCATTAAGTTGAGTATTAAGCTAAATATCAGGTTAATCATTTCATGTTGCATTAATTGCAACATCATGTCCCGAATATATCATTTTAAGCAATCATATGCATGCGCTATAGTGACTTCAATCACAACGCTTAAGGTCGCTGACTTATAAGATGTTGAGTCCCAAATTACTAAATTTTAAAGGTGGTATCAGATGGCTAACTATTTTAACTCTCTGAATTTACGTCAACAATTAGCTCAACTAGCACAATGCCGCTTTATGGACCGTACTGAATTCAGTGACGGTTGCCAATATATTAAAGATTGGAACATCGTGATTTTAGGTTGCGGCGCACAAGGCCTTAACCAAGGTTTAAACATGCGTGACTCAGGCCTAAATATTTCTTTTGCCTTACGTCCGCAAGCCATTGCTGAAAAGCGTGCATCATGGCAAAAAGCCACCGATAACGGTTTTAAAGTTGGCACCTTTGAAGAGCTTATTCCTGCGGCTGATTTAGTGTTAAACCTTACACCAGACAAGCAACACACTAACGTCGTTAATGCGGTTATGCCATTAATGAAGCAAGGTGCTACGCTATCTTATTCGCATGGTTTCAATATCGTTGAAGAAGGCATGCAAGTTCGTCCTGATATTACTGTGGTTATGGTTGCACCAAAATGCCCAGCGACGGAAGTTCGTGAAGAATACAAGCGTGGTTTTGGCGTACCAACATTGATTGCAGTACACCCAGAAAATGATCCAAATGGTGATGGCTTAGCGATTGCTAAAGCTTATGCAAGTGCTACTGGTGGCGACCGTGCCGGTGTATTAATGTCATCGTTTGTGGCTGAAGTTAAGTCAGATTTGATGGGCGAGCAGACCATTTTGTGTGGCATGTTACAAACGGGTGCCATTTTAGGTTACGAGAAAATGGTCGCTGATGGTGTTGAACCTGGTTATGCCGGCAAGTTAATTCAGCAAGGTTGGGAGACTGTTACCGAAGCGCTTAAGCACGGCGGCATTACCAACATGATGGACCGCTTATCAAACCCAGCCAAAATCAAAGCATTTGATATGGCTGAAGAGTTAAAGGTTATCCTTAAACCGTTGTTCGAAAAGCACATGGACGACATTATTAGCGGTGAGTTTTCTCGCACTATGATGGAAGATTGGGCTAATGATGACACCAACTTGTTACGTTGGAGAGCTGAAACTAACGAAACCGCATTTGAAAGTGCGCCAGTGTCATCTGAACATATCGATGAACAAACCTATTTCGACAAAGGTATTTTCTTAGTAGCAATGATTAAAGCAGGTGTTGAGTTGGCGTTTGATACCATGGTTGCCGCAGGTATTGTTGAAGAGTCGGCTTACTATGAGTCGCTACATGAAACACCGTTAATTGCCAACACTATTGCGCGTAAGCGTTTATATGAAATGAACGTGGTTATTTCAGATACGGCTGAATACGGTTGTTATTTATTCAACCATGCAGCAGTACCGATGTTACGTGATTATGTTAACGCTATGTCATCTGAGTACTTAGGTGCTGGACTTAAAGACCAAGCAACAGGTGTTGATAATCTGCGCTTAATCGATGTAAATGATCAGATTCGTAATACAGAAGTTGAGTTTATCGGCGCTGAGTTACGTGGTTACATGACAGATATGAAAAGCATTGTTGAAGCAAGCTAACGTATAAATTGGCTGGTGAAGTACCTGTTCAGTGTTTTTTGCAACATGTTTATGTTGCCGTTGTCGGACAGGCATCAATCGAAACGTCTTAATCTTATTGATTGGGACGCTGAAAAAACAAATATTAGATTGAGTTCTAATTAATTATTAGTAGAACTCATACGTTAAGTTTTTGTTGTTGTTTGCATTGTCTCGGCAGGGAAGCTGAATTTTTTTTACAAAGGCAATTTTTTAGTTGTGTTCGGTAAATCTTTTATGGTACTTGTTAGTTATACCGTAACGTTATTTGAACATAACCAAACGAATTATTTAGAAACTTAGGATACTGTCTAAAACATGTTAAACCACACAGCCATTCTCATTCTCGAAATTATTACCGTAGTGATTATTAAGTCACAGCGGGGGTGGCGTTTTGGCAACTAGACTGACCTAAGAGTCAAACAGATTGCAAAAACCCCCGCTCCGAAAGGACCGGGGGTTTTTTAGTTTTAGGCTTAAGTAAAACCACAGACCCAATATTACACAGTAGAGCAGCAGATACATTGACGAAGTAGAGAGCAACATATGGAAGCAGGACAGAAAATGCGCGGCGCGGATGCAGTAATCAAAGTACTAGCAGCACATGGTGTGACAACGGTATTTGGTTATCCTGGTGGGGCGATTATGCCAATCTATGACGCCCTTTACGGCGGTCCTGTGGAACACTTGCTTAGCCGTCATGAACAAGGTGCCGCGTTTGCTGCCGTAGGATATGCTCGTGCGAGTGGTAAAACAGGAGTGTGTTTTGCAACATCAGGCCCAGGGGCCACTAATTTAATCACCTCACTTGCCGACGCTTTACTTGACTCGGTGCCGTTAGTTGCCATAACGGGCCAAGTGTCTACCAGTGTTATCGGTACTGATGCATTCCAAGAAATCGATGTATTAGGCATGTCGTTGTCATGCACCAAACACAGTTTTATGGTCACCGACATCAATGAGCTTATTCCCACCTTATATCGCGCTTTTGAAATTGCCGCCGAAGGACGTCCTGGTCCGGTGTTAGTTGATATACCCAAAGACATCCAACTTGCAGCATTAGAATACAAAACTCCCCTTCAAAGTGTTACTGATGAATTACAGCCTCAGGTTAGTGACTTAGATGCCGCCGCAGAGTTAATTAAGCACGCTAAAAAGCCTATGTTGTATGTTGGTGGCGGTGTGGGTATGGCTGGCGCCGTTGCGCATTTACGTCAGTTTATCGACACCACAGGCATTCCATCAGTGGCGACGTTAAAAGGTTTAGGCAGTATTGCACATGGCACTAAAGGTTATTTAGGCATGTTGGGTATGCACGGTGGCAAAGGGGCAAACCTTGCAGTGCAAGAATGTGATTTATTGATGGTGGTTGGCGCACGTTTTGATGACCGTGTTACCGGTCGGCTAGCGAGTTTTGCTAGTAATGCCAAAGTGTTACATTTAGATATCGATGCCGCCGAAATTGGTAAATTACGTCAAGCTGACGTGGCGATAGCTGCTGAACTTAGCATAGTGTTACCTGCATTAACGGCCGCCGTTGCTGATAAGCTAGACATTGCTCAATGGCAAGCTGATGTAGAGGAGTTATCCCGTAAGCACCAATGGAATTACCAACATCCGGGTGATTTAATTTATGCGCCAGCGATGTTACGCCGTTTAGCCAATAAACTACCAGAAGACAGTGTTGTTGCTTGTGATGTCGGCCAGCATCAAATGTGGGTTGCACAGCACATGTGGTTTCGTCGTCCTGAAGATCATTTATCCAGTGCTGGCTTAGGTACTATGGGTTTCGGCTTACCTGCTGCTATCGGTGCCCAAGTTGCCCGACATGATGCGACGGTGGTCACGGTCTCTGGTGATGGTTCGTTTATGATGAATGTTCAAGAATTGACCACCATTAAGCGCCGTAAATTGCCGGTAAAAATCTTACTGATTGATAATCAAAAACTGGGTATGGTTAAGCAATGGCAACAGTTATTTTTTGAAGAGCGTTACAGTGAAACAGACTTATCTGACAATCCTAACTTTGTCCTGATGGCATCAGCATTTGATATTCCAGGTCGAACGATAACGAGAGCAGATCAAGTTGAGCAAGGGTTAGATGATATGTTGAATAGTAGTGGTCCTTTTATGTTACATGTGTCGATTGATGATGCTTTTAACGTATGGCCTCTAGTGCCACCGGGTGCGAGTAATAGTGAAATGATGGATCAAATGGAGAAGCAAACATGATGCATGCATTAGAAATAACCGTTCAACAACGCCCTGAAGTACTTGAACGCGTGCTGCGTGTTACTCGCCATCGTGGGTTTAAAGTCACCCAAATGCAGGTTCGCATAAATGAAGACACCAGCATGGCGGTCGACTTATGGGTTGAGGCCGAACGTGCCATTGAATTGCTCAGCAACCAGTTAGATAAATTAATCGATGTCACTCACTGTAAAGTGCTATCGGCGGCACCATTAAACCAAGTCGCCAACGGTTAAGGCTTACTATTAAGCCAAGCATGATTTAGTTAGATACTATTTAGTTAGAGATTGTGTAGTTAGAGATTATTTTAGTCGTTATAAGGTGAATAAACCGATAACGCGCACCACATTAAACAAAGGATATTAGCAATGCCAAAATTACGTTCAGCTACCAGTACCGAAGGCCGCAACATGGCAGGCGCCCGCGCACTATGGCGTGCCACTGGCGTGAAAGAAAATGATTTTGGTAAACCTATCATAGCGATTGCCAATTCGTTCACTCAGTTTGTCCCTGGACATGTGCATTTAAAGAATATGGGATCATTGGTTGCAGGTGCCATTGAAGAAGCAGGCGGCATTGCCAAAGAATTTAATACTATTGCCGTAGATGACGGTATTGCGATGGGCCATGGCGGCATGCTGTATAGCTTACCATCGCGCGAGTTAATTGCAGACAGTGTTGAGTATATGGTGAATGCTCATTGTGCCGATGCATTAGTGTGTATTTCTAACTGCGACAAGATTACTCCAGGCATGTTAATGGCGGCGCTACGGTTAAATATTCCGGTGGTATTTGTATCCGGTGGGCCAATGGAAGCGGGTAAAACCAAGCTATCCGATCAAATTATTAAACTTGATTTAGTTGATGCCATGATCGCTGGTGCAGACTCTAATGTCAGTGACGAAGACAGTAAGCAAATCGAACGCAGTGCTTGTCCTACTTGTGGGTCGTGCTCGGGTATGTTTACTGCTAATTCAATGAATTGTTTAACCGAAGCCTTAGGATTGTCATTACCAGGTAACGGTTCAATGTTAGCGACTCATGAAGACCGTCGTGAATTATTTTTAGAAGCCGGTCGCCGTGTGATGATGTTGGCAGAACGTTATTACAAGCATGACGATGAAACGGCATTGCCGCGCAATATTGCTTCATTTAAATCATTTGAAAATGCCATGGTACTCGATGTTGCCATGGGCGGTTCATCTAATACAGTGTTGCATTTAGTGGCTGCAGCGCAAGAGGCGGAAATTGACTTTACTATGGCGGATATTGATCGCATATCGCGCTTAGTGCCTCATCTATGTAAGGTTGCACCATCAACGCCTAAATATCATATGGAAGATGTTCACCGTGCTGGTGGGGTGATGGGTATTTTAGGCGAGTTAGATAGAGCAGGTTTAATCCATAACGATGTACCGCATGTGGCCGCAGACAATGGTGGCGATTTAAAATCAGTCTTAGCTAAGTACGACATTAAACAAACTAACGATCCAGATGTAATCCACTTTTTTAGTGCCGGCCCTGCTGGTATTCCAACCACTAAAGCATTTAGCCAAAATTGTCGCTGGGATAGTGTTGATGACGACCGTGAAAATGGCTGTATTCGTTCGCGTGAGTTTGCCTTTAGTCAAGAAGGTGGCTTAGCCGTATTGTCAGGTAACGTTGCCGTTGATGGCTGTATTGTGAAGACGGCAGGGGTTGATGAGTCTAATTTAACTTTTGTTGGCGGTGCCCGCGTGTATGAAAGCCAAGATGATGCAGTTGCTGGTATTTTAGGCGGCGAAGTGGTTGAAGGCGATGTGGTGGTGATTCGCTACGAAGGCCCTAAAGGTGGCCCTGGTATGCAAGAAATGCTGTATCCAACAACCTATTTAAAATCTCGAGGTTTAGGCGCTAAGTGTGCGTTAATTACCGATGGTCGTTTTTCAGGTGGCACTTCTGGTTTGTCTATTGGCCACGTATCACCAGAAGCGGCGTCAGGTGGCACTATTGCACTGATTGAAAATGGCGATCAAATTGCGATTGATATTCCCAAGCGTAGTATTCAACTTAATGTCAGTGAAGCAGAGCTTACTCAGCGTCGCACAGCCATGGATGCAAAAGGCCCTTTAGGTTGGAAGCCGGTGTCTCGTGAGCGTTATGTGTCATTAGCCCTTAAAGCTTATGCATTACTTGCAACCAGTGCAGATAAAGGTGCGGTACGCGATCGCACTAAGCTGGAGGGGTAATATGTTGGCTTTGGCGTCTCAAACTCAATTAGATTTAGCCCACTATTATTTACAGAAAATTTTACTATCGTCTGTATATGATGTGGCTAAAGTGACGCCACTGTCGAGCATGAATAAATTGTCTGCTCGCTTTGGTTGTCAGGTGTATTTAAAGCGTGAAGACATGCAACCAGTGCATTCGTTTAAGTTACGTGGGGCTTATAACCGTATCGCTGCCTTGACTCAAGATGAATGTAATAAAGGCGTAGTGTGTGCATCGGCGGGTAACCATGCCCAAGGTGTGGCAATGTCTGCCGCCAGCCGGGGTATTGATGCGATTATTGTTATGCCAAGTACCACGCCCGATATTAAAATTGATGCAGTAAAGCGCTTAGGTGGCACGGTAGTGTTACACGGGCAGGCGTTTGATCAAGCCAATGATTATGCAAAAAATCTGTCGGCAACAGAAGGGCGTGTTTATATCGCTCCTTTTGATGACGAAGCGGTTATTGCAGGCCAAGGCACAATTGCGCAAGAAATGGTGCAGCAGCAGCGTGATATTGAAATTGTGTTTGTACCCGTTGGCGGTGGTGGATTAATTGCCGGTATTGCTGCGTATTATAAAGCGGTCATGCCACAAGTACGGATCATTGGAGTCGAGCCCGAAGATGCAGCATGTTTAAAGGCGGCATTAGAAGCCGATGAACCCGTGACGCTGGCCCAAGTTGGTTTGTTTGCTGATGGTGTGGCGGTTAAGCGAATAGGAGATGAACCATTTAGATTAGCACGCGAATATGTTGATGAAGTGGTTACCGTCACTTCCGATGAAATTTGCGCCGCGGTTAAAGATATATTTGAAGATACCCGTGCCATAGCAGAGCCAGCAGGAGCCTTGTCGATTGCAGGGCTTAAAAAATACATGGCGCAACAGGGTGACTCTATCGATGCACCGAAAAAAGTAGCGGCTATTTTGAGTGGCGCCAATGTTAATTTTCATAGTTTACGTTATGTGTCTGAACGCTGCGAATTAGCGGAGCAAAAAGAAGCGGTTTTAGCGGTGAAAATCCCTGAAAAGCCTGGCAGTTTTTTACGTTTTTGCGAGTTATTAGATAAACGGGTGATGACCGAATTTAACTATCGCTTTAGTAGCCGTGACATTGCAGTGGTGTTTGCCGGCATTCGTCTTACTGGTGGCCAAGCAGAGCTAAGCGAGATTATTGCTAAACTTGAGTCGGAAGGCTTTGAAGTTCAAGATTTATCCCAAGATGAAACGGCTAAATTACATGTGCGTTATATGGTCGGCGGTCACCCACTTGAACCACTAGAGGAGCGCTTGTTTAGTTTTGAATTTCCTGAACATCCTGGGGCATTATTGAAGTTTTTAACCACTTTACAGAGTAAATGGAATATCAGTTTATTTCACTACCGTAACCATGGTGCAGCCTTTGGTAGGGTGTTAACGGGGTTTGAAGTTCCGGCTAAAGACGATGTGGCGTTTGCACAGTTTTTAACGGAGCTAGGTTTCGTTTATCAAGAAGAAACCCACAGTCCGGCATATAAGCTCTTTTTAAATAGCACTAAAGCAAAATCGTAAGTCATTGTTAACTGACCTGAACTCGGGATAAGAGACGAAGATATGATATTAAAGATCATAGACTTAGAGGTTTATCACTATCAAACTTGTCATTTGTTTTACTAACAAGGCGAATTGACGCGTCAATAGCGGGTCTATTGCAAGTTAATTCAACACCGTTAGTAAGACAAAGGGCTGTTTGAGAGGCGTTTTTTATCCCGAGTTCAGGTTGACTACCATTCTGAGGTGATTTAGTGCCCCTATGTGGTATTGTCAGTTCGCCTAAAACGAAAAAATATTCGTGGGTTTGTAGAAACTATTACCAACGACCACTAATAAGTTGATGTTAATGTATTTTGCAGCAACTGATTGGTATAGTTTGCTTTATATGTAGGGTAAATTTTTCCAAATTCATACATAGTTATGAATTTTCGACCTCATTTTAAGGAGACTTTGATGTTACCCGTACCAACAATTCAAGCTTTTATGCCACCGCGCCGAATCTTAATGGGTCCTGGCCCATCTGACGTGTATCCCGAAGTGCTTGCGGCACAATCAAGGCCGACTATTGGCCACCTTGACCCATTATTTGTTGGCATGATGGATGAGCTAAAAAGCTTAATTCAATATGCTTTTCAAACCAAAAACGAAATGACCTTAGCTGTATCGGCTCCAGGCAGTGCAGGCATGGAAACCTGTTTTGTCAATTTAGTTGAACCAGGTGAAAAGGTAATCGTGTGTCGTAATGGGGTATTTGGTGAGCGCATGCGCCAAAACGTTGAGCGCGTTGGCGGTGTTGCGGTAGTCGTCGACAATGAATGGGGCGAACCTGTATGCCCAGATAAAGTTGAAGCTGCACTTGTCGCACATCCTGATGCCAAATTTTTAGCCTTTGTACATGCAGAAACCTCAACAGGTGCGCTGTCGGATGCCAAAACATTATGCACCTTGGCGCAATTACATGACTGTATCAGTATTGTTGATGCGGTGACCTCATTGGGTGGCGTTGAATTACTGGTGGATGAGTGGGGCATTGATGCCATTTATTCAGGCAGCCAAAAGTGCTTATCATGTGTGCCTGGTTTATCTCCAGTGTCATTTTCACCTAAAGCCGTTGCTAAACTAAAAGCTCGTACCACCCAGGTGCAAAGTTGGTTTTTAGATCAAACCTTAGTGATGGGTTATTGGGGTAATGGCAATGGCGCTAAGCGCAGCTATCATCATACCGCACCCGTTAATGCATTATATGCCCTACATGAGTCTTTACGTTTGTTAGCCAATGAAGGGCTCGAAAATGCCTGGGCAAGACACCGTAAAATGCATCTGTTATTACGCGATGGATTAACCAAACTTGGATTGAAATTTGTGGTTGAAGAAGCGTCTTGTTTACCGCAACTTAATACCGTTTATATTCCAGATGGTGTTGATGACGCTGCAGTGCGTAAGCATTTATTGGAAGAATATAATTTAGAAATTGGTGCAGGCTTAGGCGCTTTAGCGGGTAAAGCATGGCGCATCGGCTTAATGGGCTATGGTGCCCGTCGTGAAAACGTCTCCCTTTGCTTACATGCACTAGAAGAGTCTCTTAACCAGAACTGAGGTTAACAAACTTAGTGGATATAAAAAAATGACGCTAAATAGCGTCATTTTTTATGTCTGTAAACTGAGTAAAAACGATTATAGAGTCAAAAATATCAATCGTTATCCCTCGTTCAGGTTAGTTACTCAGCAAACTTTTTTTCTAACTCATTCACTTGTGCTTGCAATGCTTCAAGCTTTTCGCGAGTTTTAAGCAACACGTGTTGCTGCACCTCAAACTCTTCGCGCGATACCACGTCCAGTTTCATCAATTGGTTTTGTAATATCTGCTTGCTGCGTTCTTCAAACTCACCGGCAAATTGCTTAACACCGCTGGGTAAGTTATCGCTTAGCTGCTTAGCGAGTTCTTCTATTTTCTTTGGATTAATCATGATGATTCCCTACTGATACATTGATTTAATTGTAACCGAGGTAAGCGCTTTTCCAAACCCTAACTGTGATTTTTCGTTAACCGTCACCAGTTGATTCTGCTATGATCCGCCTTCGTTTAAGGCTAAGCAAGGTGTAATGATTAATGAAACTCAATCCAGGGCAAAATGAAGCCGTACATTATGTATCGGGTCCATGCTTAGTGCTCGCTGGCGCGGGGAGTGGTAAAACACGTGTAATCATTAATAAAATTGCTTACTTAGTTGAAAAATGTGGCTATAAAGCTCGCAATATTGCGGCAGTAACCTTTACTAACAAAGCCGCCCGAGAAATGAAAGAACGTGTTGCTCAGTCGATGGGCCGCAAAGAAGCGCGGGGATTATGGATTTCTACTTTTCATACATTAGGGCTCGAAATTATTAAGCGCGAACATAAAGTGCTTGGGCTTAAAGCGGGTTTTTCATTGTTTGATGATCAAGACACTTTCGCGTTATTAAAAGAACTGACCGAAGATGAGTTAGATGATGATAAAGACCTGATTAAATCTTTGGCATCAGCGATATCGAATTGGAAAGGGGGATTAGTGATCCCTCAGCAAGCAAAAAGTATGGCAAAAGACGAGCAAAGCCAATTATTTGCCATGTTATATGCTAGGTATGCTCAGCATATGAAGTCCTATAATGCGCTCGATTTTGATGACCTAATCTTAATTCCAACTTTATTGTTGCGAATGAATGAAGAAGTGCGCACCCGTTGGCAAACTAAAATTCAGTACTTGCTGGTGGATGAGTATCAAGATACCAATACCAGCCAATATGAGTTAGTTAAGTTACTGGTGGGTGAGCGTGCACGTTTTACGGTGGTAGGTGATGATGATCAGTCCATTTACTCTTGGCGTGGTGCAAAGCCACAGAACCTAGTGTTATTAGGAACTGATTTTCCAAGACTTAAACTGATCAAATTAGAGCAAAACTATCGTTCAAGCCAACGAATTCTCCGAGCAGCCAATATTCTGATTGCTAACAACCCTCACGTGTACGACAAAGCGTTATTTAGTGAGTTAGCTTATGGTGAGCCATTAAGAGTATTAATTGCCGCTAACGAAGAGCAAGAAGCTGAGCGAGTGGTGGCGGAGATAATTCGACATAAGTTTGTTGGCCGAACTAAGTTTGGTGATTACGCCATTTTATATCGAGGTAATCATCAATCTCGTTTACTCGAACGATCGCTTATGACCAACCGTATTCCTTATAAGCTTAGTGGCGGTACTTCATTTTTCTCTCGTGCAGAAATTAAAGATATCATGGGGTATTTGCGTTTAGTGGTTAACCCGGACGATGACAATGCTTTTTTGCGGGTGGTTAACTTACCTAAGCGTGGTATTGGCCCTGCGTCGCTGGAGCGTTTAGGTAATTTTGCCAATCAAAAGCATATATCATTATTTGAAGCTATTTTTGATGTTGAACTCAATCATCATTTAGCGCCTGCAGCGGTTAACTCTTTATATCAGTTTGGTAAGTTTATTGTTGATACCGGTGAAGTCGCCTCGCGGGGTGAGCCTGTTGAAGCGATTAAACAGCTTATTCGTAAAATTAATTACGAAGATTATCTATACGAAACGAGTACCAGCGCTAAAGCGGCTGAAATGAGGATGAAGAATATTTCGGAATTATACCGCTGGGTTACCGAAATGCTCGAAGGTGATGAGTTAGATGAACCTATGACTTTGCCAGAAGTGGTTACTCGATTAACCCTGCGCGACATGATGGAACGCAACAGCGAGGATGAGGGTGGCGATCAAGTTCAGTTAATGACGTTACATGCCTCTAAAGGACTGGAATATCCCTTTGTATTTATGGTGGGTGTTGAAGAGCGAATTTTGCCGCATCAGTCGAGTATTGACGAAGACAATGTTGATGAAGAACGACGTCTGGCGTACGTGGGTATTACCCGTGCACAACGTGAATTGTGGTTTGTAATATGCCGTGAACGTCGCCAGTTTGGTGAAACGATGCGATGTGAGCCGAGCCGTTTTTTACTTGAATTGCCTCAAGATGATTTAATTTGGGAAAACCGTAAGCCTGTTCAAACAGAAGAGCAGCGTGTCGAAACCAGTAAAAGTCACATCGCCAACATACGCGATATGTTTAAAAAATAGTGCTAATTGGGTTGGTCTTATTGATTAGGCACAGGCCTTATGTGGCTTTTTTTTTTCGTTAAATAATTTACTGATTGCTCGGCCTTGGCCACGTACATAGCCAAGTTCTAAAAACTGCCTTACTTGTTGTTGTGTGTCTACTGTGGTGGCGTACATATCGAAATTAAGTGTTTGTGCCGTCAGTTGGTAAGCTTTGACTAATTGTAACTGTTTGTCATTGAGTAAATGCTTACTGATGTCATCATCTAGCTTTAATGCCTTAATCGGTAAAAAACTCAGGCAACTGAGTGAGCTGTAACCTGTGCCATAGCCATCGATACCGATTTGCACGCCCAGTTGCGAGATAAGCTCGAAGCCATTGATGTGATTTTCGGTGTCTTGCACTAGTGCTTTTTCGTTAAAGAATAATATTAATTTCTCAAGATGGATGTGACTACTTTTAATGGTTTGCTTGAGATTGCGTAATACGAATTTATTTTTGATGTGCTGGCTGCTAATGGATAGATGTAAGTATACAGACGGTCCATATTTTGATTTAAGAAATTGATATTGCTCACTTAAGTGAGAAAATATATAACCGTCTATATTAAGTGTGAGCTGGTATTGTGCGGCAAGCTGCTTCATCTTGCCATGTTCAATTAAGCCTTGCTCGGGATGATGCCACTCAATGTGAGGTTCAATGGCAATGATTTCACCAGTAGTAAAATCGACCACTTCAACGTAGTTAATTTCAAATTCTTGTTGGTCTAAGGCCTTTTTAAAATCAATTTCCAATTCATGTTGTAGCTTAGATTGTGCGCTGAGTTTGTCGTCAAAAATAACATAACAACCTTTACCATTGGCTTTAGCTTGATACATGGCAGCGTCAGCATCGCGAAGTAGTGACTCACTGGTGACTAATTTATTGCGTCCACTAAATGCAATTCCGATACTGGCACCTGAGATGAACTCTTGTTTGGCGAGCTGATAGGGCATCGACAACGCTTGTAAAATACGATCACTTACCTCGATAGCATCTTCCGTGGCGTTAATAGAATCCAGCAAAATAACAAACTCATCACCGCCCATTCTTGCTAGTGTGTCGTTTTCACGCACACATGACTTGATACGTTGTGCGGTTTCAATTAAAAAGCGATCGCCTTCGAGATGACCAAAAGAATCATTGATCACTTTGAACCGATCAAGATCGATAAATAATAATGCAAACTGATCTAATCCATGTCGGCGCAAGTGTTTTAATGCTTGTGATAATCGTTCCATTAAATAGCTGCGATTGGGTAAACCAGTCAGCCCATCATGCTGAGCATCGTGTAAGAGCTGATTTTCAATCTTACGGCGCTGATTGATTTCTTGTTGAAGATTGTTGTTCAGTTCAGCGAGTGCTTTAGTGCGTTTAACCACCTTATCTTCTAACTGCTCATGGCTGTTTTTGAGCGACTCAGTCGCCAATTTACGCTCAATAGCGTTGGCCATATGCTGGGATACGAATGTCAGTAGTTCTAGATCTTTCAATTGATAAATATGAGCGTCATCCAAGCTATAAATCGTTAACGCACCAGCAATATCACCATTAATGATCAGCGGAATGCCTATCCATTGATGCATTCTATCGGTTTTGTTCAATTCTGGAGATTTTGCGTATATTTCGCCATTAGCAACCATATCAGCGATATCTTTAGAGGATAAGAGCCGAGGCAACTTATGTTCTAGAATGTATTCTGTTAGCCCGTCCTGCATAGGACGAGAGGCTGGATATTCGGTTGTCATCTGCGAAACATAAAAAGGAAATGACAACATATTGTTATCGTTTATCAATGAGATAAAGCAGTTATCAGCCGGTATTAATTGACTCATAATAGTGTGAAGTCGTAAATAGAAGTCTTGTTGGAGTACATTTGATGCAGATAGATCGGCAATTTCGAATAAAGCTTTTTGTAATTTTTCGGCTTTAACGCGCTCAGTTATTTCTTTTTTGACTTTTTCATAAGCCTGGCTGAGTTCTTTAGTGCGTTCAACAATAGCTTGTTCTAGCTGTTCATGATGCTCAAGCCGTTCCATAACCCCAGAAATATGATGACAAATGAAACCCATTAATTCTAATTCAAGTTCACCGTAAGTATTGGCTTCGTTATAGCTTTGCACAACAAGTACACCACTGACGATTTCCTGGTTCTTGATGGGTACGCCGAGCCATTGGTGACTTGGAGAGCCTAGGCTTTTAATATCGCCACTTGCGATCAATTCATTAAACTTAATATCGTCGCATAATAAAGGTGTGCCATTACGGAGCACATAACCTGTTAAGCCACTATTGAGCAATGCCGATATTTCTTGGTCTGGGTAGAGTTCCGTTGGGTGAGAATCTTGTTGGTCGGCAAAAAAAGGTAAACTTGTCAGTCCGGTTTTAGGGTCTTGAGAGGCAATAAAAAAGTTCTCAGCAGGGATAAGTTGCTGCAGATGTAAGTGTACTCGTTGATAAAAATCATCAAGAGAAGTGACCTGGGTCGCAATATTGGAAATACCCAGTAAAGCGTTTTGAATAATTTCAGAACGCTTATATTTTTTAGCCAAACGCTTTAAGCGAGCTATCCTTTTTTGCAGATGCTCGACCCGTGGAGAAGCTATTGAGTGACTTATTGCAGTATCCATACCCTTGTTGACCGTTATCCTATTAATTATGCGAACAAATTATTGTTGAACAACCATTATAATTACCATAAATACAAATGTGATCCAAGCTAAATTAATGTCAGTATAAAGTTAAGAAGTCTCGTAAATGAGTGCGAATAAGTAAGAAGTGAGCAAATAGTTAGCGCAAATGAGTCAAAAGTTAATCAGTCAGTTAAAAAAAGCAAATCAGGGCTAGACGTGGCGGTGTTTTATCCCTAATATATGCGTCGCTAACCAAGGCGAGCGCCCATAGCTCAGCTGGATAGAGCGTACCCCTCCGGAGGGTAAGGCCGAAGGTTCGAATCCTTCTGGGCGCACCATTCGGCATGTACTGTTTCTGTCGTATTGGTTAGTAGAATTGAAAGTCAG